>BNJT01000004.1_pt1 | contig 294299 bp, 558 predicted proteins | sample 8540491 | NCBI WGS metagenome assembly BNJT01 (sample SAMD00202455, study PRJDB9452) | human saliva metagenome | host: Homo sapiens | reverse complement strand
GATGACGGTCTTGCCTGCCGCAATGCGGCATATGCTGAGGAGTAGACGGGATAGCTGAGCAGATTGTCTGGTTCGCCATCTGGTGGGATGGCTGCCAGAAATACGCGCCGTCGCGTCCTTGAGTCTTTGCGGATGCTGGCAAGCTGTCTGGTCGTTGACGAATACCGCAGTCTTTTGCGGTAGGGACGCTTGAGGCTGTAGACGAGCGTCGACGGTTCGTCCGCCTTGAGGGTCTGCGCGCCGTCGTAGTGACGAGATGTCTCGCCGATGAGATAAGAAGCCTTCGGCTTGTAGCGTCCCGTCTCGCGTTCAGGAAATCGTCCTCCTCTGCGTTGCCGCCAGCGCCTGCCGGAACCGCTCGATGAGGTGAAGTTCTCGAGGTGAAAGCGTTGTCGTGAGAGAGCTCCTCCGTCACCTTGACCGCGACGTGGAGCTTTGTGCGCATCGAGGACGATCTGGTCAAAGCGTCGCCTCGCCAAAGGTGAGCGGCGCGCCCTCCTCAATCCACGAGGCCGCGGGCTTGTAGCAGCTGATGTTGATCTTATGCCACTCCCCGCTCGTGGTAATCACCGTCGCAACCGGGCGCAGGGCGTTCTCCCTATCCAGAACGTCAATGAGACGCTGATCGTATTCCTCGTGGAACGAGATGGCCGCTGTTGGTGTCCGACGCTCCCGCAGGACGTTCTCCACCTGCCCAAAGTTCGCCAGCGAGGTGCCCTCAGCATCGCCGCAGCGATAGCCTTCACTTCTGCACGACCTGTCTTTTCGCATGAGCGACAGCCCCCGGAGTGTTTGGTGATCGCCGCCGCTCACCGGGCTTTGCAAGCTGCGCGTCGAGGATCGCCTGACGCTCCATGCGCCTCGATGTCGCTTGCCGAGGCGAGCGCGCATTCTCCATCTGCTCAGGTACGCCAACGCATCTTCGGCGTAAGATGCCCGTCCCTTTTCGTGAGAATCCAGAAACTGCTTTGCCTGTTCCCACATTTCCGCACGCTTCTCGCGCATTGCCATGATCTTATCCATGTGTTTGTCCCTCCGTTAGTGTGAAATAGAAAGAGCCGTCGTCAGATCGGCTCTGCATCGATTTTCGATTAGTACTTTTGCGTACCTCGCCCGAAATTTCGAGAGCAGAGAGTTCGTGACCGGCGGCGCGGAGAAGATCAGTCCGTCCTGCGTATCCGTCACGGGACGCTGTGCGTCCGCATAGAGAAACGAAATCCGCAACAAGCTCCACCGCCTTTCTTTGCACGGTCATCCACGTTTCGGCATCCATCAGCCGTGAGATCTTCGCGGGACAGCAGTCTCCTGGTCTCGTAGGCTGATGATACTCTCCTTGATCTCGGCAGAGGAACGTAACGATTGTCCGCTCCATCCGTGCGTGTCTCCGCTGGAGACGGTCGTAGGATCGCTGCATCATACATCGTGGCTACAGGCGACATCTCGACGCGGTCGATCCCGCGCATGCGTAACGACGGATGCGGCAGAGGCGGCAATCCGTCATTAATCTTGACGGCGACGTTCCCTTTAGCACTCCGCGCATATTGCATGTATGCTGCAGCCGCCGCATAGCGGTCCCTGCCCGGCGGAAGTTGATCCAGAGGTCAATATCTCCCTCGGCGGCGTTCGGCTCAGAGCAAAGCATCTGAGTGTGACCTCATCGACACTCACGTGTCCTCGCATCTGAGATTTCGCGTCCAGAAGCAAGACACGCTTCTCTCCCTCGTTCCGTACCCAGTTCCAAAATTTGCGTTTCATCGCCCTTCCTTTCTTGTTGGCGAATAAACCACGAAATCCCTTAGTTTTGGTCTGGTATCTCCGTTGATGAGATAGAGATCACGCCGCCCTCGCTCCGATTTCGATCGGGGTCTCTATGTCCTCGAGACTGCGATGTGTCTCGTTTCGCGGAGAGCCACCTGTTCTGCCGCCCTGACGCACCAACCCTCCGCTGCAGCTCTTGTGACGCGCAGCAGGCCGTCTGACGCTGAGCGGATGAAAGTAGATCGCTCGCACCTTGTCCGTCAGCAGTGCTTTTCTGCGGGACTGCTCTACACCGCACCACCCACGTGATTCAAAGTGACACTTTTAACGAACTCCGAGACTCGCTCGCTCGATGCTCGAAAACGAGGATTTCTCCATCTCCGACCATGTGCGGCGGCACGGTCAAAGCCGTGCGATCGTCGTCAATCGAGACACCTTTCGTAACTTAGGAACTGTGCCTCCTCGGGCGGGATGGCAATCTGCTGATGCTTTTCACGCCTTCCTCGAGCACAGCAATCCCTGCCGTGTTCATCGCACCGCCGTAGACGGCGTGCCAGCTCGCGGAGCTTCGACGGGTCTTTGAGGACACCCTGGATGTTCAAAGAACACCGCCCGGACGCGCACGTTCTTGAAGAATGCCGCGCCATACTCTTCCGTTGCAGTAGCGATGCCGATGGTATTCTTTTGCCATCGCTATTGGAGAATAGCCCACAGTCCGTCGAAGCCGAGTCCTGAATATGCAGTACATCCTCACGTCGCAAACATGAATCTGCCCCTTGTCCGCAAAATTCGGATTCTCCTCGTGCTTCTGTAGCAGGTGTAGTAAAGCTCGCCGTGCTGTCACGGCTGACCTCCATCTTTATCCGGGAGGAGCGTGATAGAGTCCATGACACGCCCCCTGCCATCCCGCAAAATTTGTGCATACGCATTCCCCAGAGGAGGAGAGGTGCCATCGTTCTCACGAAAAGAACGGACGTCATCTCCGATTCGGCGCATCGTGGAGCAGGAAAGTACAGCGGATGCTCCGGCACACGCTCTTTTGCCCTGTCCTTGTAGCGGCGTAAACATGAAGAGGCAGCCCTGCGATGGATTCAGGAGGATACGCACGCAGGCATAGACCGCCGTTGTCTGCATTGACGTCCGCTCGTTGACTGCCTTGCCCGCCTGCAGTTCGTCTCAAAACAAAAAGGACAAGCCTCCGAGGTGATTCATGGGCTTGTCCCTGTGAATCGGAAGAGTTTGCTGAATAGGTTCATGAAAACCTCATTTCAAAACACCAACACCCCACGGCTCTCTATACACGGATTCCGAGGTATCATTTCCCGCAACGGATCGCAATGATCCAGTGCCATGATGGGGCAATCACACCGTCGATCTTCTCGGTGGATTCTCCTTGTCCGCCTTGATGTCTCTCGCAGGATCGGTGCGAATGAAGATATTGTCCCGCCATCCAGCGCATGACGGGATGCCCGCCGTCGCTATTTTCTTTCCAAGGTCAGCTTCATCAGTTCCTTGGTCGGCGGACTCATATCGTCAAACCCCCTGCCCGAATGGAACAACGGTGAACCCCATCCCTTCGAGATTCTGTACCATCTGCACCGCGCCCCATCGGTCGCGCAATCTCGCGGATATTGTACTTCTCACCAAACCCGCTCAATAAACGCCTCGATGAATCCGTAGTGACCACATTTCCCTCTGTCGTCATGAAAGAAAACCTGCTTCTCACACGTCGCTATACGGAACATGGTCACGCCGCACACGCAGGTCAATATTCTCCTCGGGAATCCAGAAGTACGGGAAGCACGGCAAACGGCTCATCTTCCTCCATCGGAGGGAAAGACCAGCACAAACGCCGTAATGTCCATCGTGGAGGAAAGGTCAAGACCGCCAGCACGACCCTCAAGGACTCAGCGTCAACAGGGCGCACAGCTATCCCACTTGTCCATCGGCATCCACCGCACGGACTGCTTCACCCGATGATTCAGACTCAACTGACGGAAGCTGTTCTCCTCAGCAGGGGTTCTGCCGTGCGGAGATCTGAGGCTGCCTGTACCTTATCAATGCCAACCGTGATCCGAGGACGGATTCGACCGCTTCCAGACCTCGAGGGTCTGTCCAGTCTCATCCTCCTTCGCTCCGTAGATCACAGGATAGAAGGTCGGATCAATCTTTCGCCCTTCGAGAATATCCACCGCTCTGGTGCGTCTCGTAGCAGATGGACTGCGTATCCGTCCCGCTGTGGTAATGGGGAAATAAAGCGGCTGCATACGCGCATCGCCGAGCCTTTCGTCATAACGTCAAGAGGCTTTGCGGTTCGGCTGTGTGTGAAGTTCGTCAAATACCACGCCGTGAATGTTGAAGCCATGCTTTGAATACGCCTCTGCCGAAAAGAACCGATGAGAAGCTGTTCGTCGGCGGATGAATCATCCGCTGCGGGCGAGGATGTTTCACCCGCTTGCCGAGTGCGGGACACATCCGCACCATGTCGGCGGCAACCTCCGAACACGATGCTCGCTTGCGACGGTCGGCGGCGCATCCGCCACACCTCGGCTCGCTCCTCCCCATCGCCGCAGCAAAGAAGAGTGCAACGGCGGCGGCAAGTTCACTGTTGTGGGTTGGAATGAAGGATTCCCCTACAAGATAACAATGACTCGCGCTGTCCACCTATGAATGCACTGCATGGGGACTCTCTCTGAAGCAAACGGCTCCAATATCTGCCAAATAATAATGAAAGCAGGAGCAGAGCAACGGGCAGGTTTCTTTCCTCGATCTGCAGCGTCTTTGCCGCAGGGATACCGGATAATGGAGTGGCGTGCCTCTTGTCGTTGTCTGCGTACCGCGCCTGATGTTTCATGGTTCGACGATAGATTTCGCCCGTTGTCCAAAGGACGGATCGCGGCTCGCCGATGATGTACTCCACGTTCCAGAGATGCCGTTCCCCTGCGATGGACGAACCGTCGCGGGGAAGGTCAGCCGATAGGCTTGCTCCGTATCATCCACATCGCTCTTTGCGCAACAACGGCAGGGCTGGCCGTTTTCATCAAAAACGTTGTCTCCGACGCGAATACTAGCCCATTGTGGTAAATCCGCTCGGTGTGGGGATTTTCGTGTCGAGAGCAAGCTGTTTTCCCTGTTTCTTAGGAATCTCCAACATACGCCGTGATTGAACTGCCGATACCCATTCGGCTTCAAAATTCGACAAATGCTCTCGGATAATGTGCTCCTGCCAGTCCGTGAGTTCAAAGAGTGCTTTCCTGCCCACGTCCCTTCGTATGGCATAGGCACTCGGTAAAAGCGCATAGTCCGCAGCGGCTTTGTCATAGTGTTGCGTCCTCTGCCGCCGAACTTTGTCGGCTTGTAGTCCGTCAGTTTCCGCAAGCAATCACCCCCATCAAAAAGCCGCTGTCACGACTCAAAAACACAGAAACGAGAAGCAGCCCCGAAGGGGCTGTTTTGCCTCTTGGAGCGGCAGATGCGCTTCATGTACCAAAGCCATCGCGTGCCCGCCGTCCGAAAAGCTCCGTAGCGGCTTCGACAAGGTTCAGGCGGCATTCGATGTCCACCAAAGCCCGTCTCCTCCGGCGTTTTCGACCATCTCGTGACGGCTGCGTGGAGAGCCCCAGCATTCCATCCCGACGACAAGGATCTGCTCGCCGTAGCGAAGGATCGCCGCTTGTCCCGAACCGCATCTCATCGGGTGCTCCATCGTAGGTCTTCAGTATCTTGCTTCTGCGTTTTTCATTTTCGTTTCCTCCTTTGTGTAGGGTGTTCCCTTTGTCATGTATATATATCACTCTAAACGCAGAATATAGCAAGTCATATTTCGGATAAACCACACTTTATATTTCGAGAAAACACAGCCCCGAAAGGCTGCGCGGAATCCCTAAAAGCGTCGGCTATTTTTCACCCGTGAGGGATAATCGTACATACGCCGTATCGGTCTTCCTCGATCAGAAGCAGACCAGTTCGTGAAGCCCATCTCAAACGCCATGCGCTGAACACCGGGAACGTCGAACATATTCACCCGCCCCGAATCGTGGATGTCCATGATCTGTGCGAAAACCTTCGTCTCGCCATGGTATCTCCTTTCTGCACGATGCGGAAGGTCCACGCCAGGGATCAGGCTGGTGACGATCCTGTTTCCCATCGGATGAGAATCTGCCCGCATCATCGGCGTCCGCTGACCTCGCCCATCGTTCCGTCTGCGGGGCTTGAGGATCATCCATTCCGAGGGAGTTCCACTCTCGTCCCACGCGGATACCGCGCTCTCGAGGCGGCGATCTGCTCTCTACTCGGAAAGTTCGCGGTCACGATTCTCAGCCCTTCTGATGTCCCGCTTTCAGAGTGCGCGCTGCTGCCCGTGAGATCCTCTGCAGGAGAATCGCGCCGACCCCTTTGCAGGCACTCCCAACTCATGCCAGAGCGCAGGACAGCTACAACGGAACGCGCATTTCCTCGCCGTCCACAATCTTTTCCCTTCGCCGTGACGCGCTTTCTGCGTACGCGCCATCAGCAGAGCTTTGCTGATGAACTCAGCGTATGCCTTTTGCTGTCTTGTCGGTGATTGTGCCGTGCAGCCATGCAGGTGATGCGGTCATCGGTGAGAGTGTCAGTCGCTTCCCTGAATGTCGAGAAGCGTGCCGAATCGAGCCGACCCTTGCTCAGAAGAAGTGCATCGAGATTCTGCAGTGCCGTCTCGGTGAAAAGGGTGCGCGGAAGGCTGATGGAAAGACTCATCCTCATCGGTTGCTAGACGGCTTCCTCCATCGCGATAACTTCTGCCGGCGTTTCCATCTGACTGCACATTATTCGACGGCTTCTGTCTGGCTCGTCGATTCCCCGTTGTCTACTGAGGCGAGTCATCCTCGCCATCTTCCCGTCCGGATCGGCTTGTCTCCCCGAGTCGCGCAGGAAGCTTTGTTCTCCGCCGTCCCTGGACATGAAGCCCGCCTGCGCAGTGCCGTGCGCACACGCGCAACTAGTCGCTTCGTCGGTGGCATCGTCGAAGCAAAGGCTGCCACTCCTTCGTGATCTCGAATCACCGATCTTGTAGGAAAAGCTCGGTGCGCCGCAGTAGACGGCTTCGTCCGAGCACCTTTGCTGACGATCCCGACCATCGCCTTGCGCTCTTCCTTCTGGATGTTGCAATTGACCTTCATTTCCGAAAAACCTCCTTTATGAACTTTGGTCATTACATTCATCACTCTAGCTGATATTAGCAAGCAAATTGTGTTGTATACACCCATAGCCTCAGTGAGATAAACCACAGAGTATCATCATTTCACAGAATGAGAGTGGTCTGCGCTCGAGCATCTTGCCCGTCATCCAGATCGCCCGTCGATGACAAGCGGCAGGAAGATGCGGTCGCGAATCTGCACCATCCCGTCTCCTTCTCCGCGCTCTCAGTAGTGCCGTATACGTCGCCGATACTTCACGCGCTGCGGGAGACCTTCTTTGCAGCCATAGGACGTCCCTTCCTTTGCCCGTCCGTACAAAGTCCCCACATGATCTTTTCAGCTGTTTTGAATGTGTTCCAGCTTCATCTTCAACACGCTCCTTCATAGTCCGTTACGCCACGCGCAATGGCGCGGGCAAAACTTCATCCCGCTGCGAACGCAAGCTTCTGCGTCACCCGCATGGTCAATAAACGAAAGCTCCACGAGCACAGCGACCGCATCGGTGTTGCTCAGAACATACAGACCGTTGACGCTAGGCTTTTGCAGCTTTTTGATTCCACGATCCACTAGTTCCGGAGCGCATCCACAATCTGATTCTGATGCACTGTGCCAGCTCTCGCCTTCATCGCTTCCCCAGTAGTGCCAGACCTCCGTCCCAGCTGCCTGCCCATTACAGGCGTTACAGTGATGGAGATGAAACACATCCGCACCGCTGCGGGTTGAAGCTGAACAGATCTCATGAGGTACATCAGCACTGAGGTTGCTGACCACCTCAACACCTGCGGCAGTGAGATAACCCAACAAGTGTCAGCGACATTCTTTGCCACATCACATTCTCTTAGTCCGTACCGCACGCGCCGTCTGGATTCCCCGTCCGCATGACCCGGATTCAAAACATACGCTATACAATTCCTCCTTTTGGTTTCAGCACGTCCCATGCACGGAATGCGCTCACCCTCACGTTCCAAAAGCCACATCTTCTGCATTGCCGTCCTTGCTCTGGATGTATCGCTCAACGGTAACATCCACAAACTTCGGCTCAAGCTCCACGCGTAGCAGATACGCCCCAACTGGTCACGCGATCAGCGTTGATGCGCGAGCGAGGAATCCGTCGAGAACGATACCATTCGTCTGCGTACACTGTTTGACGAGGTAAGCAATCAGCGGGCACGGCTTTCGAGGATGGATGTCCGCAGCCGTCCTTCTTCGAGTCCTAATGCGGTCGAATGCAGAACACCGTGGTCTGCTTTGATCGCCATACCATCTGTGCCGCCCATCCGCCCGCCAGCCCCAGATAATCGGCTCGTGAATGTACTTCCAGTCCGTGCGTGTGAGCACGAGGCGGTCTTCTTCCAAACCAGGTCGCACTAACTTTTAAAGCCCGCATCCATAAGCGTCGCGAAAGATGCGGGCTTTTTGCTGCTTGCGTAGAAAACGTAGATGGAGGCATCCAGCCATCGCCGAGTGGAATGCGGTAAAAGGCAGTGTCAGGAACTCGTAGAGCATCTTTGTCATTCAGATCGTCGTTCTTGATTTTCCCGATGTGCTTTCAAGCTGGATCATGTATGGGGGATCCGTGCATACGAGGTTGACCTTCTCATTTCGAGCAGTCGCTCGTATGTCTCCGGCAGACGTCGAAATCTCCGCAGATAATACGATGCTTGCCGAGGTGCCAGCATATCGCCCAGACCGAGCGACACAGAGCTTTTCTGAGTTCTGCATCCACTCAAAGTCATCTTCCTGTGCCTCGCCATCATCTGAGTGAGAGCAGAGTCCGCGATTCGGACTTCATCGAAGCCTGTGAGTGGAGATGTCGAAGTCCGCATGCTACGCAGCGCTTCCATCTCAACGCGCAGCATCTCCTCATCCCATACCCGCATCGAGTGCGAAACGGTTGTCTGCGAGGATATGGTCACTTTCTTCTGCGCTTCTGTGAGGTAATCCACGAATACGCACGGAACTTGCTCGATGTTCTCTGCCCGTGCAGCCATAACGCGCCCGTGTCCTGCGAGAATGCGCCGTAGTCCCCGTCGATTATGACGGACTGACGAATCCGAACTCCGTAGACTGCCGCGCAGCTTGTTGATCTGCTCGGGCGAATGCGTCCGTGTGTTGTTGGCATACGGGAACGAGTTTGCAGATCGGAACGAGCTTCATCTCCGATGTTGTTTTGTTCAAAATGACTTCCCTCCTTACTTCCTCGAACGCAGCAGCCGTTCCATCCGATCCTCCTGCGTGACGATCCGCTGAACGTGGTGGTGCAGTTCTGCTTACGATGTCGAAAATCTCGTACCAGAGCAGATTGACTGTTTCGAATGCCTGTCCCATCTGGACAAAGGGCTTGCCATCGCCCCTCCTGTGGTCGGATGCTATCGCTAAGAGCCCGTATTGACTCATTGCCTCCTCGCACTGCATGAAGCGGGCAACCGTGCCTGCGCGTAGCTTTTCAATGAGCCGTGGATTCACGAGACGGCTCACAGCCAGCGCCTCAGCCACAGCCATGTCTTCGCGGAAAATCTCGTCTGCCGAGAGGCTTTTCCGCTTCCGCTGTCGCGTGCAGACAGGAACCCGCTCGGGTGTTAGCATCTCTTCCCCATAGAGGTCGGCAGCGCATCCACAAGGTCTGTGCACCGTCCAGTTCCGTCATGGGGAACTCCATGATGTGCCGTTCGCCCGCCCGCAATTTTATCTGTCAGTGGTTCGGGTTTATCTCCCGCCCGGATGCGCCGTCCACCGCGATTTGTACCGTCACGCGCCATCTTCCGCCCCTTCCTTTAATACCCCGTTTGAACTGACGTTTTGTGCGTACGCCCCTCCCCGGTCCAGTAACGGCGCGGTTTTAGAGATTTGACCGTACAAAGGGGACGAACGTGTTGCATTTGCTTCACTTTTCGCGTTACAACAAGGTGCAAGGTTATCCATCGTGCGTCCAAGACTGCAACAATCAATGTATGCGCATCGAACCGACAATCAAAGCGCAAGCTGACTGCTCCAGTTTCGGCCTCCTCCGTGACCGACGCCATCAACATCTTTCACACGCGCATCCATCCATGGAGGGAGGGCTTCCCTTCCAACCGAAACAGCCCCGTTATAACAGGACGCTTCTTGCAATGCAGGAAGCCACCGCGACATCATGGACGGCAAAATTGAACCGTACGTTTTATCGCGACCTGTCGCTGTCCGCACTGGATGGATGATCTCTGGATGCGTGGAGGACGCTCATGCTTGATCTCAAAGTCACCACCACGCAGTTCCGCAAGGATTTAAAAAGAAAGCTGCGCAAACGTGGGCAGATATGCAAAAGCTGGATGATAGTCACTGCGAAATGCTCTGCGCGGAAAACGACTGCCCGAGGCATCGACCGCGCTCTGGTTGCGCGTGACTACACTGGCTCTCGTGTGGAGTGCCACATCGCTGCCGGACTGGTTGCCCGTGCCGCGCCATCGACAAAGGAAAACTGGATTCTGGACCGCTTCCCGTGCGGGTTCGCGCCAGTGACCTTTTCTAGCCGATTCATTGGAGTCGGCTTTTGGTTTTGTGCCCTCCGCCGGTGGAATCCGCTCATGACAGGAGACGCAAGAGCGACATCAAATTGCTCTCGCCATAGAGGTGCCGCCGTCGCGAGAGGATTGACGTGATGCAACAAGCGTCGCAGGACATATCTTTCTGCTCTTTGCATTACTTCTCGCAAGAGCGGATGCTCCTGCCAAGCGACGGTCATCACGAATCCTGCGCCATACGCTACCACCATATCTGGCGTGCTGATCGTACCCGCGCGTGAAGTTCTCATGGTGTCGCTGCCTGACTTTCTCCGTGCGCACTCACAGCAACAGCTTTTTCGATCTGGTGAGATTCGGACAGCCTGTCACGCGGCAGGGACGCTTTCGGCTTTCCTCGGCATCATGCGTTTCTCCATTCTCGACGTAGAGCCTCCGCGGGATTGCTCCCACTGGAGGTCGAGCCTTCAGCATACTTTTCCTTAACACCATTTTACCATGTCAACACTGGAACTCAAGAGAATTATAGTGAAGTCTTTTTGCGGGTGGCTTATCTCTCTGCAGAATCTTATCGACGGCGCGCGAGGGCTTTTGGAATGGAGAATATGCACCCAACGAGACGTGTAGTGCATCTCGCCCGCAATCTCATCCCACGACATGAAGCTGAGATACGAAGTTCCAACAGACATGAGGGCATTCGCGTCCTGTACCCTTGCTGATGGTCGCCGCAACCTCACGCTTCAAATCCACCAAATGATCGATGTCATCGTTGATCTCATTCTCCAAGTCGACAATCTTGGTTTGACGGTATCCGCCAAGCGACGGACATTCCTCGTGTCCGCTGACAGGCTCCGTTCCCATTGTGAGGTGGCTCTGGTGGCGAGATCACGCAAGGAGTCCACTTGACGAAAGCTTGCCGTTTCGACCCGCTGATCAATACGGCAGTACCTGACTGAGATGGACTCTTTTGCTTGTCATGCAAATTCCTCCAACTCTTTCGCAGCCACTCGTCTATGTTGCTCAGCTGTCCGGAACCATGCGGAACGAAAGAACTCTGCTCTTGTCTCAGAACGCATCGCTGTCGCCGCAACATTCTCTGCGTCTTTGGCAAGAGCGCCTCGCCCACCGATAATCCTTTTTGCCGCCTGTTCGACTGATGGCGTTTGCCAGAATCTCAGAGTTCATGATAGTAGCCTCCTTTGACGGCTTCAATCAGTGCCGCCCGTGTCTTGGTCCTCCCGTCAAAGCAGGAGGATTCTCTTCGTCAATCGTGCCCTCGGCTGATGATGTGCCGCACCACCACAGTGTTTGAGTTCTGTCCTGCCGATGGAGCACGCGCCACGGTCTGTCGGTAGAATTCCAGCTTCCATGTGATGCCGAACCAAACGAGATCGAGCCGCCGCTCTGAAGGTTCAACCCGCGTCCCGCACGCGCAGGATGGATGAGCGCGACGGGGATTTCTCCGCGATTCCAACGGGCGAGTGGCGTCATCCGTGTCCAGTCGGACACACGGCACGCGCTTTTCGATACGCTCCGCATCATAGCTGAACCAATACGCCACGAGAAGTGGCTTTCTATCAGCCATCTCGACGATGTCCTCCAAGGCATCGATCTTGCGGTCGTGTATATGCAGCGTAGTCCTACCGTCGTGCTAAACCGCGCCATTTGCCATTTGCGCGCGAGCTTGCCGAGACAAGACTCCTGCGTTGCCGCCGTCACCTCATCGCCTTACTGGTTGATGACGAGCTCGCTCGCACATATCGGCGTACATTTTCTTTCTCTTCCTCATTCATGCGGACGCTGTATTCGCTCTCGATCAGCTCGGGCATCCTCAGATGGTCGGTGGCTCCTTGGAGATGGTGATGTCGGCAATCTTCTCATAAATTCGCTCCCTCGGCTCCGGGCAAGGGAACGGTGAGAACACCACCTGCCCGTTGCGTTTTGTCCGGCACGGCAATCCTGACGATACTTCGTAATGAACCGCCCCAGACGCCGTCCCATGTCAGGTACCTTGAACTCTGCGAACAGATCCATCAAAGCTGCTTGCCGGATAGCGTTCTGGCCAGTCCGATGACTTTTTCGCCAAGGGACGAACCTTCATGAGTGCTCTTTGAATCGCTTGCTGCTCAAATTCCTGAACGAGGAGAGTTCGTCAATCACGATAGCATCGTAGGTGAAGTTCGTTTCTCCACGAGCCACGGCACGTTCTCGCGGTTGATGATGCAGAGGAGGCTTGCACGCCGAAGTGCCCTGAAGCCGGTCTTTCTCTGCTCCGACTCGCGACGTTTAGCGCCAGCGGAGGTGCTCTAAATGTTCCACTTTTCCGATCTCCTGCGAGTGTTTCGTGCCACACGGATGCGCGCGCGATAACGAGAATGCGGGAAATTCGAATCGGTCAAACAGCAGGTCATTGAGGGCCGAGAGTAAAGTCACAGTCTTTCCAAGTCCCATATCAAGAGAGTACGGCGGCAGTCGGATGACCTCGATAAAGTCGATGGCGTACTGTTGGTAATCATGCGGTATGAACTTCACGGGTATCACCTCCGATCCTGTAAAATCAACCTTTCCATTACCGAAACACTTCCCTGCGTGTACATCCACACGATAGGTGTTCACAAGGCATATTTTTGCATCGTACTCCTTGCTCGATGTGGTAACCCTGCTTTCTGACATCGCCGACGCTCTGCGTCCAAGCCTGCTGCAGCATCGCGACTCACGCCACGAACTCCTGAGTTGGCATAGCTGATGATGGGTAGTGATGCTCATCGATGGTCATCTGCTTGACTCGACCTCAAAGCAGCCCTCGTCCACCTGTCGATGCGGGCATTTGCCGCCTTGATTGCCTTCGCCTGTTCACCATTCGCCGTGCGCTGACAGCAGGAATCTCGGTGTAATGTCTCTAGGGCTGAAGTAGCTCCAGCCCATCAAAACATCCCACGCCCGCTCAGTTCCGAGCATTTTGCGCGCGCGCCGCCCCTTGTTTCGTCCAAAGAATCAGAGACGGTGCGCGACTCCCGACAACCGACCTCGATATTTTCGAGTGAGTCCTTGAAAAGCCTTGAGATCAGCAATCTTCAAGTTTGAAGTAATGCTTCCTCAACGAATCGCGCCCTGTTGTTCTTAAAATTCTGCTGGATATGAACTGCCCTGCATCCATACGCGCCTCGGCAGCTGCTCCGTGGTCTGACACGGATGCTGCTGTGTTCCAATACCTCAGTGTCATTCATGGTCGATTTTCCTCAATACGCTGTCAATTTTCGATTTATCTCGTCAATCACATACACTTGAATCCAAGCTGCCGAAGCAGTCTGTGCCGTACCAGTTGAAGTGGTCTCGGCTTTCTGCCCGGTGCTTTCAGTTCCACAAAACCCATTCTGCCGCCGGGCAAAGCACCAGTCGATCGGCATTCCATCGAATCCCGGCGAGGTAAACTGGTGCGATGCCGCCCATCGCTCTCGGGTTCTTGCTGCAAGTTCCTGCTCAATGTCTTTTTCCGCATCCTGTTCTCCTGTTCACACTCCGTTCCATGTGTAGTTCCATCCTTCCATCCAGTCATATCACAGGCTTCCGATGGTTTTTGGAACAACGATGCACAGGAAATGTGCTACACGCGATGTGTATACCGCGCGCTCACTATTTATTTTTATATATTTTATTTAATATATAAATATTGTTCCCTTGTACCTGAAGCCTTATACAGCAAGGCTTCGGACGTGGAACTAACTCTGGCACAGTCACAAGCGGCTGCAATTCTCTGCTTGCCATAGATCGGGATGCGTCTCGCTCGGGCAGTTTCTGCTATTCGGGGATCTTTTGCCATAATGGCGGCGATGGCATAGCTGTCGATGGACGCAGATCCTCTTCCGTCTGCTAAAACATTCACACCAGATCTCCATATTGCTGACGGTCTGCCGCTCTGTCCCTCGTGCGGAAAGATCGTCGCCGCTCAGGAAAGTCCCGCCGTTCATAAAGCCCCATCTGATTCCAGTTGGCGGGCGAAGTTCATCCAGAGAGAGCCGCAATCCTTCACGCTCATCCTGCTCCGTAACGGCATCCTGCTCGGCTTTCGCCACGGACTCTAACTCCGCGTCAAGGTAGAGGGATTCCCCGGCATCGTATCTTGCGACTGCCTCTGCCCAAATCTGCTTTGATCTCCCTCAAAGAGATCCCACGGCTTCCTTTCCCGCCCGGGTCTTGACCGTCCAAAAACGTCGGTTGCCCGTGCCGTCACGGAGATATGCGCCCTCGCAGTTGGTCGTGCCAAAAGAAGATGCACTGTCTCGGATGCGGGGGTAACACGCCGCCCGAAACTGGCTCTGTATTTATCATCCTGCCGCGAAATAAACGCCTTGACCTTGTCGATGTCGGCTTTCCGCATGCCCGCAAGTTCTCCGATTTCCATGATCCAGTAGCCTTGAGTTTTTCGGCTGCGGTCTTGTCGTTCATGTCGGTCAGAGACAGGCTGTCGGAATACCACTCGCCGCCCAGAAGTGCCACAATCGTGGACTTTCCGATACTCTGCGGTCCGTTCAGAACGAGAATGCTGTCAAACTTGATGCCGGGTTTCCGCACTCTTGCAACAGCGGCGCAGAGTGTCTTTCTCGTGACTCGCATGTACATAGGCATTATCCGGTGCTCCAAGATAATCAATGAGCAGGGTGTCCAGACGCGGGACTTTTATCCCACGGCGGCAGACTGTCCAAGAACTCACGGATGGGATGATAGGATCGGTCGTCGGCGACCTTGGTCACACCAACTCTCATAGTTTCAAAGCCGAGAACGTTCCATAGTGATCGTTCATACAGCAGATGAGCTGCGCGTCATCCCGCATCCCGCCAGAACCTCCCCGGATGCTTCCACGGGACTTCTCCCCGAATTTCCATATTGTCCGCCAGTTGGTTGAATACGATCCCTTCAAGACCGAATCATGCTCCATGATGAGTTTCAAATTGCGCAGGAGTTGACCAGTACGCCGTTCTTGTCACGAACGAGTGCCGTCTCCCAATCACTGCCCTCAAAAATCCTGTGCCGCCGTCTCCCTCCGCTCGGCGAGGAGCAAGGAGGAAACGAGTTCATCGCGACTGGGCAGTTCTCGCCATCGCCGCAAAGGACTCTTGAGTCATCGTCACCGAACTTATGGATTCGAACGAGGTCAAATGCGTTCAGGAGTTTTTCGGAGGCAGGATCGGCTGTACTGATGCGAGTATGCGAATTTGCCGTCATAGACGACCACACCCGCCGTTCCTTCGTTGGGGATGCAGTCATAACGCCCATCTACCGCCGACGGTGTATAGACATCGGAGATGTTTCAACGACTTCCTCAATGCTGTAGGCACGGCAGAAGGCTCCGACGATGCCACTTTTCTGAAGCGGATCTGCCTGTGTGCTGACACTGTGCTTTACGGCTTCGGACTGGCGGGAAAGATACCGGCCATTGATGTCACATCCCGCCAGTCATCGTATTTTGCGAGATGAGGCATCCACATCCAGCGGATCACCGTCCTGCTCCTCAAATATGAACTTCGCCGTTGGACGGGCAGGAAGCCCAGTACATCATGCGGTTTGCCTGATAGGTGGAGTCATCGAAACTACTCCATGCTGATCTGTTTTTGCGACGCATGCGCATGAATGGTGCATATTCTTCCTCACTGACTTCGCGGGAGAACGGCATCACGAGACGATACCGCTGATGTTGCAGCGCATGACTGTGGGTGGAGTAGATGAAGAAACGTACGCCCGCGAGGACTTCTTTTGCTTTACCGAGAAAATCCTCCCCGTCGGAATGTGATCAGCATCGAGCGCACCGCACTCCTGCTGATGACTGACCTTTCTTCGAATGCCGCCTCGCCATGCCGTCGACAAAAGCCACCCTGGTCTTTGGCAATATCCCGCCATGCCTTCGGCAGTTTCGGATACTCTTCCACGGTTTCGAGGTACGGATGGGATGACGGTTGCGCTCTTTGATGTCCTCCAGCTCATTTCTTTGTTTTGCACCGCTTCTCTGTATCACGATTACAGACCGCGATTTTCATGGAGCAAGCACCTCCTCGCACTTCGTTGTGAAATAGCGGATGTTCTTCCGTCAGCTCTCGGCATGAGCAATCTCCATTGCCATGCCCTCGGTGATTCGGTCGCCGAACACCCAGACCTCGCCGCACAGCCTCGAAGCTCGAAATTCATATCCATCGCTTTCTCCCGCTCATCTACCTCCGACAGAAACTGAGGAAAGTACAGATGCGGCGCGAGTGGTATCCGCCCCCTGCCCACAGCAAACTTGCAGTACTGCCGCGCCCGCATGACGTTGACGCGCGGATTGTCCCGATAGGGAGAGCAGATATAGGTAAACTGATTTTTGTCGGAATACCTTGGTAAGAGCGACATACGCCGTTGGGTCGAGCGTAGCCCTCGTGGTTTCTTCTCTCAATCATTTCTCGCACCTCATCTTCCTGCTGCATTCCGTGCAGCAGATCGCCGTACCAAAGAGGTCAAACTCCGCATCGCCGAAGAACTCGTTGAAATCGACGGGCACTTCCTGCTCCGCAGCGACGGACAGCGGAAAGACATTCTCGTCATTGATTTCCACCGTGACCTCCAGAGTGTCATTGATGTTTTCCTTAACATAGAACATAAGATTTCCTCCCTTTTGAAACCCTAGTTAATTCCTCCTCATCAGTAAGAGGACGAACCGGAGGTTTTGGTCACCAAAATCCTCTCTGATTTTTGCAGGAGGATGGAAATTAGTCTTTCTGATAGAATGCGCATTCAAAACCATCGGCGCGGAGCAGAAGTCCGTCTGCCCAAGGTGGGGTTCGCGCCATCTGCTCACACAGGGCAACAAGAGAGACTCGCTCATCGCATTCGATGACGAGTTCGTCATGGACGTGCGCGACAATGTCCATCGTTCGCAGCGTCTGCATGGCGTAGCAGAGAATGTCGCGGCTGATCGCCTGCGTGATGTTTTCCACAAGTTTCGGACCGTCAGGATTCGATCCGCGCCCACTTTTTCGAGAGATCGAGTCCCATGGTAGGTAATGGATTCGCCGCCGAACTGATTCTCTCCGATGCGCGGCTTCACACAGGAGAGTCTGCGACCACTCGGTAGTTCGATGAACATCATGCCGCCCTGATAGATGAACCGAATACCGTGCGTGACCTTCGTACTGCGCTCCTTGATGCAGTCCTTTGCCGCACGATCCACTGCCCACCAGAAATCCACGATGTTCGGATTTGCCGAACGCCAAGCATCCACGAGGGGTTTCAGTTCATCTTCCTTCATCCCGATTCCAATGCGCCGAACGCTTTCAGCGCACCCACGATCCGCCGTAGCCGCAGTTGTGGACTAATTTTTCCCGATACGGTAAAAACGGTGATGCTTTCCGGCATTTCTGATGTCATAAACGCGAGCCGTGCGCTGATGATTCTCACCCAGCCGAATTGCTGTCCCACCATCTCCCTGTTTGTACGAGATGTGCGCCGCAGGAGGGCGGCATCTCCAAACTGTATCGGCTGCGATTTCCCTGAACCCAGACGAGATGATCCGGGGTTGCTGTAAGACCTTCATAGGTAATTACCTCCCCGTTCGCCTTTGAAAATGACACCATCATGGCTGACCCAGCTTTCTCCGTCCCAGAGCAAATGCTCCGTGCGAACACGCTCAATAGGAACGAGTCCTTCATTCGTAAGGACAAGCTGTCCCTCAGCGATACACGCCAGTTCTGCCTGTTTCCCTTTTTGCCTGAGATGCCCGTTCTCACCGTGTTTCACTACATTACAATGAAACATCCCGCCCGCCGTAGCGCAGTAGATATCGCCGTTACCCTCAAAAACATCCATGCGCCATCGTTCCTCGGCAAGCCAGACAGTACCCGTGCTTCGATAGCCGAGAAGTCCGCAACGATGAATTTCTGCCTCCTTCGGGATAAAGGCAGTGCGGATCAGCTGAGACAGCACATCCGGCACGGAGTCATGGAGCATTTCAGTGCATCATAATTTCCCCTGCTGCACGAGGGCACGAGCGCACTCAAGGTCAGCGAGATGAGTTCTGAGGAAGATTTTTGTAATTGAATGTGGCGTCCACTGTTTCCTCGTAATCCAAACTTTTTCCATTTCTCCTCACGAGAAAAATATCCTGTTGGTGTTTCGGCACAATACACCGATCCACTGAAATCAGATACTTCAGGCTTGATCCTTATTTCGTGGCAATTCTTAGGCGTTAGCCAAATATCTACTACATATGCCTGATTCCAGTTGGGGTGCTTTTTCAAGATTACGGTGTTTAAGTTTTATCACGCAGCCCTGCCGCTCATATGTGCCAAAGCTTGAACAATATCAGCATTCTGCTTATTGCAAGTACTGTATTGAATGCTGTTCGGTGCTGGGCAGTAACCATCCCAGTGAGGCAATTCGTCAAAAAATATGTCGGGATTCTCATCAAGAAGCCAGAATCCGAAAGTCTTCGTTCTGAACTGACGCAGCCAAAGGGGAACATTCCTTGCCGGGATGGTGATATTCGTGACGTCCTTATATGTACTGTACGGCAAACATAATTTCAGCCCTGCGGAACGCGATTTTACAACGAGCAATTTTTCGCTCTTTCTTGAAGTTGAATCTGACGCTTCCATCGGATGTATAGAATCCATCTGCTTGCGTCATAATCAAAACACGAAGCCAAGTTGGATTTGCGCAACCACGATGATAGCGATAACCATGGATGGGAATGGCAGGACGGCACTTTGACATTTCCTCAACCGTCATATCTTCCCACGCAGAGCCATAGCGACGCTGCACACGCATTTTTGTGATCCGGAGTGCTACATTGGTCGATACGGGTATCACGATATGTATACATTTTTCCCACTGTATTCGAAACATAGAGCCTTTGCCGACTGGAATGAAACCATCTCATTATTTGCGTTTCCAAACCGCAATATGACTGCCATTCCACTTGTCTAAGCGTATCCATCCTCTTTTGTTAATACCTCGTGGTCACCAGTAAGACACCAACGCCCGGTACGGTTCGCGCCATAGAACTGGAACATTCCCCGCGCACGTCCATCCGAACAAACGGTATTCTGCATCGCCTGATATTTCTTCACCGAAGACTTTGCAAGCTGCCGTAGCATCAATACATCGGAGATAGGAGACTGGACAGTTGTGAGCAAAGCCATCACAGACTTCTTGTCAAGCGACTCGGCTGCAACTCCTGCTCCTTGAGCCATGCCTTCATCTGCAGCACACTGTTCGGATTCTCAAGCCCGGTCAGAGCTTTCAGCCTGCACCGTCAGTTTTTCCTTGGTGAGCGCGTCAATCTGGACAGCATTCTCCACGAACGGCATATCCAGACGTATCCCACGGTCATTGATTTCTTGGTCTAATACATACTCCTCCCACACCGACGGAGGCACAGAATATTTGAAGAGACGCTGCTGAATCGCCATCTCCACTTCGACATCGCGGCGGTTGTAAGACTTGAAGAGTTCCCACTTCTCTCCCGTAGGTTCAGTGGAACGGCGGCACAGAGAAAATAGCGGATGAGTGCCTTTCCTCGCTCATTTTCTGCTCTTCCAGTCCAAGCACTCTACCCACAGCAGCAAGTGAGAGCGGCAAGCCCATGTAGGGCAGACCAGACCATTGTGCATCGCCAACTGCGGGGACTCAGAAATCGGGCATCCTCGGCAGTGCGAAAGCATCCCAAAGTCCGACAAGTAGCGCGACAGGCACACCTCGCTCAAAATTGGCGTTGAATGCCCACTTCGATGACGCTATCATCCGCCAGCGCATCCAGAATTTCCTGCGGAATCCGCTCACCACGCACGAGGTCAATGACCTGCACCGCGCCTCCGTCCACGGGAATATCCAAAGAGCAGGATCGCGAAATCCTCTGCCTCGGTGTAACGATATACGCCGCTTTTCCCAATATCCACACTGCTCCGCGTTTCGAGATCAACGGACAATGATTTCATGTCACTTCTCCTTCCCGTGACAAAAGCAGCGAGGAAGAATCCCCGCTGCCCGTGTCGGTCAATTCTTATTTAGCTGAGAAAGTCCTCGTCCTCATCGGCGAAGTCATCCTCGGCGCGTGTCTTGCCACCGAGGCGGCTCCCCGTCGGAAATCTTCCTGCAGGTTGTTCAACCCGCAAGCGATGCCCTTGTTGCCGTTCGAGTTGAATGCGGTGAAGTTGATGCTTGCGCGACCGTAAACGCCGGAGTAGACTTCCGGAATGCTCGATGATCAGATTGCGGGGCGGCATCTACGATACCGGGCGCAGTCGCAGAGTTGGCGATGATGAAGTAGCTGTCCTTGCATGCCTTATCATCCGGGCGTTCCGCATCGCCATCACGGAGCGGCGTCTTGATCGCCGAGCGCGGGGACGGATTTGCTGTTTCCCTTGAGCTTACTCTGTCCTTCCTCGTATGCCGCCTGAATGGCATTTTCTGACTGCTGTCACGGTCTTGGTGTCGGACTTGGGGATAATGAGTGACACTACTGTACTTCGGCGTACCGCCGTTGATGGATTTTGCCCTGCCAGACGTTCGCGCACAGCTCCAACGTGTCTTGACTCCCGTGATCACTTTTGTCGGATTGATAACTTTTGCCATGGCATTTTTCCTCAACTTTCCTTAAAATCTTCGCTGCAGTATTCCATCATAGGTACGCTTGTCGCTCATCGGAGCGAGGGTTTTGGTTTCCCGTGGCTTTACGATGAAGCTCTCGAGCAGTTCCTCAAACTTATCCAAGCAGACTGGTCATCGCCGTAATCCCGAGCAGTTTCTGCTCATACGGCTCATGCCCCCTTCTTTTGACGGTTTTAGCGACTGCCGCCTCGTCGGTGTATTTCCGATTCGAGCGACCTTCCACCAGTTTCCAGTCCGTCCACTGCTTTCCTTTGGATTGCCCGCTGCAAGGCGTCACTCCTTGATGTCGCTGACCCATGCGGCGAGCGTGTCAGCTTTTTGCAAGCACCGCTTCTACTTCCGAATCTTCCAGTGTCGGTGGCATTTCGAAGTCATACCGCGCAGGTTCCAGATTGTACTCTGCCCGTTTGCGGCAGGTCGCCTTGATTTTGTGCAGAACTGACAGTGCGTCCCTGCGCAGAACTCACCTTCTCCTGCGTGTGCCAACTTTTGCCGCAGGTACAAGCGTATCTGCCGCCCATGCCAGAAGATCAGCTTTCGAGATGCTGGAACTCTGAGATGTTGGCGAGCGAGGTTGAAAGATCACCATCCGCACATGATCGATGTCGTACAGCCCATCGAACATCTGGATGCATCCGAGCGCGTAGCACATCATCTGTGATTATGGTCGGCACTGAGTCTCGATGCCTTTGCCGTATGCCTAGATCCACGATGCAGACGGTCTTACCCGAAATGACGAGCGTGTCAGCAGTGCCGAAGCCCTCCGGCACAAACGCTGAGAAGTCCACGCGCTGCTCACCGACACCATTGTGTCCTCGCTCCTCAGCCCTGAACTGACTCAACTCAGTTCCATTACGAACTGGCAGTACGCCTCGGCGCATTCTTCCATCTCGCTGTCATAGGAGGCGAGACTTTCTTGAGTCGGATCGCGTACCCGCTCCCCCAGAGCCTTGCGGGTTTGTACTCGCAGAGCGTATGTGCGTCCGTACCTTGTGCGGCATACTCGCTTGGCGTGTCGGATTTCTCCGATTGAGGCCGTGCCGACGGCGGACAGGCGAAATCCATCGCGGCAGAAGATGCAGAGAGGACGGCGTGCTTACGTACCACGTGCGCTCAGCCTCTTAAGAGTACCGCATACTGCTCCGGTACGATGTCGCTGAGCTTGTCCGCACCGAACTTGGCAATCAGTGCCGTTGACGGCGCTACTATGTCTCAGCGACAGAGAGTTTCGCACGTACAGGTACGGACATCCTCAGCGTCGGTGCTTCTGTCTTTTCCTCCGGCAACGGTTCTCTCCTTCGAACTCTGCACGATTCTCCTCCAGGACATCGACCAGTCGGTGAAGAACGCTGATAAGCTCGGCTATTGCTTCATTTTTCCCTCCCGCATGGAGGATCACTTCCTTCGATTGACTGCGGGGATTTTCACCTTCCTATAAAAGAAGAGGACACCGCCGTATGTTTTGGTCACCGGTTTTACATAGAATCACTGAGCTGCGCTCAGCCCTGGCATGAACTTATTCTACGCGCTTGCGGACGCTTTTTCCTTAGATTTAGCCGACAGCAGCGGCACATCGCACTCCGGCTCTCCCGCCGCCTTGCGGACGAGAATTTCACAGTCGATGGGAGCGAGTTCACTGGAGTGCCTCATAGAGTCTACATTTCGCTCTCTGCAACTGACGGTCCCGGTGACATCCTCGTGAACGGGAAGCGCGGGATCGTTGAGTTCACCGCACGCTCCAAGGGGAGATTGTCCGATACACGGGATGTGGAGCATCTCATCACAGCTGCGGCTGGCGCAGCAGGGTTTTCCTTCATGATGCAGTGCTGCCCACGCTTTTCCGCTTGTCCTCCCGCCAGATCGGTCGAGGACAGCAGAGTATTGCTCGGCATCGACAGGTGCATAAATTGCCCGCTCCGACGCCTTGAGGAACTTTCTCCGGCAGCCTCGCCGGACGAGTTCGTCCATGCCCGTATCCCGAAATCTTCCATTTCGTGGATCTGAGATCAGGGCGGGACATACTCGCCCAGCTTCTTACTGAGCTGAAAAAGATGTCCCTGCTGTCAGAGTGCCTCGACTCTCCTGCGCGGAGTAGTCTTTAATGATGCCGTTGAGCTGGATTTTTCATATGTTTTGCGTTCCTTTCGTTCTCTTGCCGAACGGCGGGATGCAAAAAGCTACGCGCGACTTCTATCTGAAAATGGCATAAAGAAGCACGGTGGGAGCATAGAGATACTGACACAGCTCATTACCTGTCAGCATCCCTATTCGCATCCCGCCGTCCTAGGCTTCATCTTGGACAGATTGACTTACCTAGGGAAACCGAATGTGATTCTTCCTACCACCACCTTAAAAATCTTTCTCTACATAGAAGCGGACACATACATCCGATTTGGTCACCGCTGATTAGAATTTTTCCCTATAAAAAGAAAAACCGTGCTATAATTGATACATGCACAATCATCAGAAAATAAAGCCCCAGAGATTCAACTCTGAGGCTCATCTATATACAATAGTGTTGCTGTCAAAGCAGTGAACAGCACTCAATAGCGTCAACTGCGTGCATAGTGTCAATACTGGCAAATGAGGAATTGTTTTCATGCTGGAAAACAAAGAATACGCATTATGCGGCGGTACCTTCTTCACCCTTCTTCTTCAGGCAAGAAAACAGAGGACCGCCGCCAGGAAAAATGCGCAGTTGGCGAAAGGACGGTCTGAATGACAGCGAGGTTCTTGAAGAGGCTCATCCGTGTGCTTTCCCCGACTATATTTCTCCTGCGGGACGTTCGATCCGAACTCACACTTCATCATGTAAAGCGTGCGGAGCTCTCTGCCAATGAATATCTTCCATTCGATAAAGGAGCTCATCCACACCTTTGACCATGAGATAAAGAGACTTTTTCCTCCCGCTTCAGCGCATGTGCCAATTTTCATCGTCCTTCATCGATGAGAAAAAACATGAGCTGGCTCATTCGCGCCACTCTCGATACGATCAGCCGAGATCCAGTATCACAGATGAAATATTCTATCGTTGACCAAAACGGTCATCCAATGGATAAAAAGCATCTGCTCACGGTGCAGAACATCGAACTGCAGCCGTTTCTTCTTTAGGTGTTTGGCATGTATTTTATCGAACCGAGCAGATAACACCGTTGGTGCAACCTACGATTGATTCATGGCATGATCGACCTGCTGTAAAAGAGAGCAAGGCAAGTTTACGATTCAGAGGTTGGAAAGAACTGGAGCAATAGTGTTTCTGTCCATATAATTCTAGGTCGACGAACCTGTATCAGGAGAGCATAAAGATTTCATCAGATCACATAAAGATTCTTGTCGATAAAGAGGTCTAGCGATTTTGATCTGGATTGGTGACTTCGAGATGCGTTCTCCCAAGACGAATACCGCACTATCTTTAATATTCAGTGAAAATACAATAAATTGAAGAGCTTCTTTGCACACGATGCGCCGTGGAGTTTTATAATTTTTACATCTGCAACAACATCGAGGCAAAGAATCTATATTAAAAAGAACAGTTACCGCAGGAAAATTATAGAAACAGCATAGCACAGCTACTACACGAGTGTTCAAATTTTCATTTTTGATTTCCGGTACAGGTGGTCTCGGAAAATCGATGATGATGCGCCACCTTCTTTTGGATTCCATAGAGCGTTTTTCCCGATGAATTTGGGAAAATTCGTCTTTATTCCTTTGAAGGACTATGGTGATTCCTATGACAGCTTATTGAATTACATTTTTTGAAAATTTGAGGGTCTCGTGGATCTAAAAACTAAACGACCTCTCAAAACTTCTCTCACATGGATCGTGCTTGCTACTGTTTGATGAGCTAGATGAGACAAATCAGACTGTAGGAAGAAGTTCGAACTATGACCTTGAATTTTTGCCGACAAGTACAGCGATAACATGTTCATCATATCCTCTCGCCCAGCCGGAGCATTTATATCCCTCTCATAGATTTACCGTACTCAACCTCTGCCCATTTACTAAGAACAGGCACTTTCACTGATTGACAAGTTGGATTTTAGACCGGACGAGCCGGCAATCAAGGCAATTTCCGAAGTGAATTAGATAACTCCCTATTTCGTACACATATGGAGTTCACCGAAAACCACTCCTTCTCCTCATCATGCTTATGACGTGAGACAATTTGCAGAAATTCCATCAAAAATGCATATACAGGAAAGCATACATCACATTATCCCAAAAGCACGATGCAAGCAAAGCAGTACAAACGAGTCTTAAAAGACAGGATTGACTCGCAGATCGGTTTTGCAGATTATTTCTGCTGAGTTCTGTGCACGAAGCTATCAGTGATGAGAAGTTTGAATTTACGATCTTCTGTTTGATCAGATGTTTAAACAGTCCGCACGAACGCACTGAAGAACTGCATAGATTTGACGAATCGGATTTCAGAGATGACCTCGTTGAAAATATGTGCCTTATGTTTTGACGAGAACGGAAAGTATCATTTTACCCATCGCTCTTTCAAGAGTATTTCTGTTCTTGTACCTTTTCATCAAAAAGGATAAGACGTTGAAAGCAATTGGGGATTTGAAAACAAGAATCGCCAGTCACCATTCAGATCAGATCGTTCAATATGCTGTGCATGACAGCTGATCCGGAGAAAAATTGAAGAGTATATATCTCTCCATTTTTACAATCACTCTTCGAGATGTGTGATACCAAGGACGGTTATTGGACTTTTCTTGAGGAACTGTATCTACACTGTACTATGAGAACGGAGGAGACAAATACGGGAGCGACAACGAACAACTTCGTTTATTTACAACGCTATATTCGAATCCAAGATATAGCTGCGACTTTTTGGACTTTGATGAACTTCCACGATGACGATAAATATCTTACCGCTAAGTGGGGCTATCTTGATTCGAGATTATGAATCTCCTGATTACGAACCTCATTCACTGAAATCTTGGACGAAGACTTTGGGACTATGTGCAGGAGTTTGGAGAGCCTGAGATCGTCGGAAAAACTTATGAAATTGATATCGAGACCATCTCTAAGAAATCAGAGAAACATGAAGACACTATCCACTTGCTTGAAAGTGATGATTTTCCAATACAGGGCAGAGTTTTTAGCCGTTGGAGCATATAGGCGCAGGAACTTATCGATAAAGAGCAGGCTGTTGGCGACGATTTGTTGATTTGTTTTCAATAGCTTCAGAGTTGACTCTTGAGTTTCTGCATCAGCCTATAAGAACCATCAACGGTTCGTTTCTTTTCTTTGATGCGCTCATATTGAGGTACTTGTTATTTCCTGGTATAGGCGAGAAATATTTTAGTAGGTGTTTAGGAGGAGTAGTTATGTCGGCAAAATCAGATGCTTTTAGAATCGAGAAATAGTGGTCATGGTAAAAATCATATAGGAGAATCACTTCCTGATTCACTACCATCGTGGATGTTGAAGGAAGGTATTGTTTCTGGTGCGAGGATATTGGATGTTCGTGGAATAGGCAGTGCTGATAGGAAGAATAAAACGGATGTCATTATCCATTTTATCGACAGGAGAACCTATTAAAAATATCCGCAAAGTTGCTAAACGCTGATTATTTCGGAAACTGGTACGGTCACTAAAAGATTCCTAGACGAATTTGGTGAAGCTAGCTTTTAATAAAATGACATACGCAACAACAAACTGGAACAAATGATTGGAGACTGCAAAGAGGCACCGTTCGTTTGGTGTCAGTATTTGACATGGAAAGTATCAGGAGGCAAACTGCGGCTAATTTCACTGATATATTTACCCAGAAGATATACTCAACAATTACAAGAGGTTATGGGATGGCGAGTCAACAGCAAAACTGTATGCACATCTCCAATCATGCTCACCACAGATATTGAGGCACCGATAAGCTGTTTGAATGAAATCTCTACTGAGACTGTCAATGCTATCACAGAAACCTTAAGGTCGCATACAGACCAATAAATCCAATGACCGAAGGAACAAACAGAGGGAAAAATGTCATATACGCTTTTTCAACCCCTGAGTCGCCGCTAAAACAGAAAACAGTATTACCGATCCCAGACATTTATCAAACTTGGTCATTTTGTATCTGTATTCCCCACCTGTTTAAATCATAATCGCATCTTAGATGATCTGGAAGAACAATACAATATAGTAGTCCACACCAAGAGCTAAAAATCAAAAATGAGGGGTCTCTACGAAGAGATCCTCATTTTTCTACCCATCTAATGCTATTGAGACTGACTATCTCGTAAGCAAGGTTGACCGGTGCCGCATTCCCAATCATTTTATACCCCTGTATCGAGTTTTGTCATATATAAAGAATCGTCAGAAATCCTTATGCACTCTCGCCACTTCGCGCACGGTCATTCTGCGATACAAATCTTCCTTTCCTTCGACAAACCTGAGTCATTTTTGCTACTTTGACCATTTTAGGTGCTTGCGGATGTAATTGACACTGCTCTCCTCGATGCCTGAACAGTATACCCCTGTTCATCCCAATCTTTAACGCGATTTTCGACTCACAAAGATTGTGGAATAGGCACTCGTGAAATACTCATTGTTATTAACCGCATCAGGGTTCTTGTAGTTTTTCTCCCAGCAGCTACTGAATCCTTCAAATCTCAAATAATATCCTCTTAACGTCAACTTCTTTTTGTCTTCTCTCTCGTAGAGCCTTCTGGAAATGTAAAATCTACATTTAAATCTTTCCAGAAAGCCAAGAAAGAACACTCTTTTTCCTTTTTCTTGAGCGACGCCATAGTCTTTGCAGTGACCAGCGTAATGGATACATCATATCCGGATGCCTCAAACACCCAGGCGGCTCACGGCATCTGAATGCCCCTTGCCAGCATTCCGCTTTACATTCTCTGCCAAGAAAGAAATTTAGGCTTTTTATCTCTTAAGATCTAATATAATCAAAGAACAACTGTCCCCTATCATCTTCAATCCCACGAAGAGCACCTGCCTCAGACCAAGACTGGCAAGGTGGTCCTCCTATAATAACTCTACGCTATCTGAGGAGAGTCACTTTCTTTAATGTCGCGTATATCCCCCTATCAATGTTGTTTTGGGATGATTTGGCTTTCAAACGTTGCCCATATCGTGCTATCAAATTCATTAGCAACTGGAATATTTAAATCCTGCTTTTTCAAACCCTAAGGTCAATCCCCCACACCCACTAAAAAGACTGATTACGTTCATTTTCCCCTCCAAGAAACACATTCGATGAAAATACGTCTTCGTTCTATAAGTCTCTATTTTTCAAGTCCTAATTATGGCATTTATATCGCGTTTTGTGAAGTAAAAATATTGATTTTCCTATTATAACTGTAACTTGATAGGAAAATTTTAAATCGTGTAGTAAAACTCAAGCAGTTTCTAATTCAGAAATTCAAAAGTTCCTGTTAGCCTCCGTCTGCCTGATTTCTTGGGCGATCTTTACAGCTTCTATGTAAATTCTTTAATAATATTACTTGTTTGTTTCATTTTGACATCTCCTTCCCTCTTTGATTATAGCTCAATTCCTGTCGAGAATTCGTCAACTTTATTTATAGAACATCGAAATGGATGACGAACAAATCTGTTGGAACCAACAGGGACGTTCTTAGATACCTTGCTAATCATAATACACCAACGAAATTTGAGTGAGAGGATTGTCTTTGCTAGTGGATTTTGTGGCTTTACAGATCAGATGATATAAGGATTACATTCAAGAACGAAAAAGGAGATAGGAGAAGTAGCCTGTCGTGATTGGAAAGCCACTCTTTTGAGATTATACCTCGATTTCTTTAATTCCTCAATATATTTTTGATACTCATTGAACAATTCAATTTCTTTTTCAACTTTTTATATAACAAAACATAAGGAAACATTATATTGCTTTTGCAGTTGCCCCATATCAAACACTTTTTCACCCAGATCATCAGAATTACTTTTATATAGTCAGATACTGTTTCTGATAAGGGTCTTTCACCCGACATAATATTTATGTTTCCTAAAATAGCCTCTTTTACTATCTAATGTAAGATGAATTTCACTGATAGCCATCAATATTTCAGCTAAGTTCATATTATATTCAAATGGTATATTTTCAATCATTTCTATCCACATATCTATGATTTTATCCTCTGATTTTGTAGAAGGAAACAATGACAGGATCCATAAGATTGTCGATTGTAGGTGCAGCGATTTTATACATATCACACATATCAGAAAGACAAATTCTATATTTGGCGTAAAACTATCGATCATTTCTTTCTCGGCAATCGAGGGTAGTCACGCCACAATATCAAAATAACGCTGTAATAATATGTTCATGACACGATTATAGCGAAGAATCGTTACGTTCTCTTGATGCTTTTCATCTTTCTCGCTCTGTTTGTCTATATTGGACGAACGGATCGTTATCCATGTTCAATAAAGATATTCCCTAAAGCTTTATCAGGGACTATTTACGTTGTTAGCCGTAAATTCGTCGAAACTCCTAACGATGAAAAAGCAATAATTATTAGAATTATACCAATCGATATAATTATCAAACGAACTCTGTCGAAAAATACTTTTATTATCCACAGAATTGAGTCATCATTTCAATTTTCCTTCCACTCTGTTTCCTTGAACCCCACATCATTTTTGCTTACGAGGAAAAGAGGCTGACCAGCATACTGGTCCAAGCCAAGCAGAGGCTATATTTCTTATTCTCACTCATGGTTTGCTAGCTTATCTTTCAATCCCAATTTCTTATATTTGAAACTGCTGGCGTTGAATAAAATCTGCGCTTATCTGGGTTGGTGATTCTGCAGGGAACAAATAGTGTGACCAACTCACCTTTGAATTTCTGCAGAGAATCTCTGAGATTTTATCAGAACGGTTTCAAAAATCCGAGACGCTGTTTCGGATTTCTTTTACGATGTATCGTTATCGACGTTACGTCGTTCATCGCGCTACCAAAATGATACTGAAGGAAACGTCAGCGTTGCATTCGCACGCGACACAGTAATCTGACGATCCTCGATCGGCTCACGCACCTCAAGCGTCTTCTTGCTGAACTCCGGCAGCTCATCGAGAAAAGAGCACACCGTGATGCGCAAGCGTCACCTCGCCCGGGCGCGGGATGCTTCCACCGCCGATCATCGCCACCGTCAGAGGACGTATGATGCGGACTGCGGGAAGGGACGCGTCGTCACAAGCCCTGTATCCCTGCCCGAGCAGCCCCGAGATGCTGTAAATCTTCGTGATCTCGATGGCTTCTTCCTTCGTCAGCTCCGGCAGGATCGAACTCATCCGACGTGCCCAGCATCGTCTTGCCAGAGCCAGGTACACCGACCATCAGAACATTATGTCCTCCCGCCGCTGCAATCAAGCGCACGCTTCGCCTGATACTGTCCCTGCACATCCGCAAAGTCATCGGTGAATGCAGCGTCCTTTTTCATCATGTTGGTGTGGCTCAGCGGAAATCAGCATCTCCGTTCCTGTCAGATGACGCACAAGCTGTGCAGATTTCTCGACTGCATAGACCTTCAGTCCGTCAATCAGGAGTGCCTCGTCTGCATTCGAAGGTGCAACGTAAAACTCCGTCAGACCATGTTCCCGCGCCGTAATCGCCATCGGAGAATGCCGCTGATCGGACGGCAGTTCCATCGAGAGCTCCGCGAGAAGGTGCATTCTGCCGCTGCCTCCGGAACTATACCGTAGGATGCAAGCAGACCAACGGCGATCGGCAGATCAAGCCCCGAACTGTCCTTTTCGCACATCGGCAGGTGCAAGACTCACCGTCACCCGCTCTCTGCCGCAGCTGGAATGCCGGAGTTGCGGATTGCCGTGCGCACACGCTCCTTCGACTCAGCCACCGACGTATCCGGGAAGCCCGACCAGCTCAAAGCCCGGCAGCCCGGGCGACACATCCACCTCAACGTCGATAATCCGTCCATCTATCCGAGGGTCGTCGCACCATAAGTCTTTTGCAAACAACGTACCTTCCCTCCTACGTTTTCAAATATAAGAAAATTATAACACAAGAGGGTATGTTGCCTAATGATTCTTTTGCAAAAGAAAAGAGATTCCAAACGATTTCCCTATGCCTTGAAAATACAATCCTACAAATTCAGTAGAATTACTTCTTTCACCTTTGTTGAAAATAATATCCTTGTAAGGAATCCATTGATTCGTGTTATCATTGCTTCGTTATATTGTGTGGGGACATAGTTTCAAGGAGGCTACTGCAGATGAGGAAGAACGACTCGTGCGGAAAAATCACAAGTTGGATGACTCTTGGTGTTTTGCTGTACAGCCAACGCTCGTCTTTGCCGCCGACATCGTCGCCGACGCCTCCGCTCCCGAGGCGCAGCGTCCCTATGTGACGGAGACGGCAGGCAGGTTCCTCTCGTACAGATCGCGACGCCCCGACGGCAATGATGTCTCCGTGAACCACTGAGGCGTTCAGCGTCCCGGAGCGTGGTGCCATCCTCAACAACGCCTTTCTCTTTTCGAATACGCAGCTTGCCGGGTATATCGAGGGAATCCGAATCTCAGCGGAGTACCCGCCCGCATCATCGTGAACGAGGTCATGAGCGACCGTCCCTCGGAGCTGCGCGGCTTCCTCGAGTAGCGGGCACAAAAAGCCGAAACGTCATCATTGCAAATCCGAATGGGGATTTACGCCGATGGTGCCGGCTTTTTGAATACCTCCGTGCCATTCTTGCCGCAGAGTAGCACGGAAGCGCGATGCCGCAGGCGGCTATGCGGGGCTTCGTATCGAGGACGGCAGGGCACACATCACGGGCGAGGGCTTGATGCTCGCATGGTGCGGACAGTGCCGAAATCTGTGCCCGTGCCGTTGCGGTGAATGCAGGGACTCTGGGCGAATCATGCAAAAGATCGTCGCAGGACAAAAACAGCATCGCCAGGACGCAGCATCTCCCCATCACCTCAGACAACATCCACTGCCCCGCAGTACGCCATTGATCTCGCGGAGATCGGCGGGATGTATGCGAACCGTATCACGATGGTCGGCGGACGGAAAAGGGGCTTGGTGTCAATCTCACGGGGACAGCTTTCTCCGCCACCAAGTAGTCTCTCTTGACGTGAACGGCAACCTCAAAACCACAGGCTCACTCTACAGTGACAGGGATTCTCCGTACATGCTGACAGGATTGAAAACACAGATCTCTATCTATGGAGGACAGAATACCTCCATTCGTGCAAAGAACTGACCAACAAAAAGCGGCGGCAGGATCTACGGCGATACCGTTACCATCAACGGCAGAACATATCGTGAACGAGACAGATGCCGCCCTTGGAGGCACGACTGCCAGAGGTTCAGACCCTTTCGCAGCGTGCCGGAGGGTCGAAAGCCGCACATCAAAACATTCCCGCGCAAAACGGAGCATCCTCTCATCGTGTCTCTCCTCCTACCAGCGCGCTCAGGATCGGACAGCGGAGTCTGCCTACGATGCACAGCAACGTGTCGTCGACGGCATCAGAGATGAACTCTCCGCCCATCCTGCCGGTGTCATTGCCGCACAGTCAGCTCAATGTCGAGTGCCAACACGATCCAAAATACCGGGAACGCCCTGCTCTACTCCGGCAGGATCTTTCCATCACGGCAAAGGAACCGTCAAAAAACAGCGGCGCACGCATCGAGGCACAAGGCAGCATCGCCATCACATCACCAAAAGATGAGAATGAGAATGCGGCCTTTGCGCAAAACGAACCATCACAAGCGCAGCCGTCAATCCCACCAAAATCCGTATTGAGCGAGCCGGGACATCGTGAACAGGGGCAGGCATTTCCTGCGGAGAGGTTTCACCCAAATAAGCAGCGGCTATGGAGCATACCACAGTCAAGTCTCTCAAGCCATCTACGAGCACGCCGCCTATAAGGAGATCGACAGCCCACCCCTGCTGAAATCGCCGCAGGAGAAGCATCCGTTCCCGCAGAACTCGTCGGCACACTCTCTCCGAACTACGACTATGACGATCCCATTTTTCAAAAGGAACTTGGCGTTGCATCCATGTCATCTCCCGTCCTGCCCCTCGGAGATCCTGCGCGCTGCATGGGATGCACAGTACCGCATCATCCTTGATACGCTGAACACGAAAGATCGATGCATATAATGCGTGAGGCAGGAAAGCATACTAATCGCCGTGCGCACAGGCATCAGGACAGAGATACTACCTGCCCGACGTTCATCTGAGACGGCAGATGTACATTCAGCCAGAGGCGGTCACCTCCTCCTGCCCGCCGCAATCCGTGCGGAAACAGTATTACGACTTCACGGCGACATAGCGAACACGGACGGCACCATCGGTGCGGGCGGGACGCTCCGCACGACGGTGCACTCACCGAAAACGCACATCAGCAGCAGGAGCAGACCGTCACCCTCGGGACGACGCAGGAAGCTATACGGCGCGAAGAGTCCCTCGATTTCATAAAGGGAGAAGTACGCGAAATATCACGGAACATCGTCTCATGACCCCCGGAGACCATTTGCGTAGCAATCCCACATCCATCGGTGTCAGCCGCGTGGAGGAAAACGCCGCCACTGAGACCGAGTGAGAGCGAACAGCGACAGCGCATCGCAAACACCCTCTCCCCTTCGGACTTGCTTCCACTGCGCAAACGGCAGACACTCTGCAGGAGAAGCACCATCTTCCGAACACATTTCCCTCAGCGCCCTCTACCGCGTCCATCCCGAGCACGGCAAAGTATCTTGTCGAAACGGATCCCGCCTTTACCGACCGGAAGAAATTCCTCTCCTCCGACTACATGTACAACAGGCTCAAATGGGATCGACAAAATCCCCAAACGTATCGGCGACGGGTTCTACGAGCAGCAGCTTCTCGCAGACCAAATCCTAAAACAAACAGGAAAACGCCATCTTGACGGCTATACCGACGATGAAACCGCATTCCGGGCACTTATGGATGCGGGTATTACGTATGCAAAGAGATGAATCTCTCCCGGCATCAAGCTCTCCAAAGAACAGATCGCAGCCCTCACCTCGGATATGATCTGGCTCGAAAGAGCGTGAGGTCTATGTGAACGGCAAGAAGGAACGTGCCGTCTATCCCTGTCCTCTACACAAAGAACACACACGGGACTTCGTCTCACGAAGGCGGCAGTCTCATCTCAGCATCGAAACATCGTCATCGAGGACGAAAGATGCACTCAAGAATGCAGGGGACGCTCTATGGAGAACATCCTCGTAAACAGCAGGCGAGATCGAAAACACGGGACTCATCCGTGCAAAAAACATCGGGCTGACATCACGAATGACATTAACGTACGTGGTTCTGTTATCGGCGACAAGAAGGTTATCCCTGATGCAAAGAACAACATCTCGCAAAAGAGCACGACCGAGAGCTCGCCCATCAGGGATGTACTGAATACGACCGCAGGGATCGCCGTCAAGGGTGATGAGGGCGTTCTTGTTGTCCGTGCAGGGAAAGAACATTGCTCTTGCAGGAGCGACACTTGCCGCACTCGGCAAAAACGGCAGTGTCCTTCTCTCTGCGGGCGAGAACATCTCCCTTGACACTAAGAAACTCCAAAGCGAGAAGGATATGACGGTAAGTGCGGAGAATTATCTTCGTACAAAGCGCGGTACAGAACTCGCTGCAGAGATTCGTGCGGATGGGAACATTTCGATTACCGCAGGAAATGACCTCACTGCCAGAGCTGCGACCATCGAAAGCAAAAAGCGGCACAGCTTCCCTTTCCGCCGGAAATGACATCTCCCTCACAGAAGGACGGGAGATATCCGAGGATCACTATGGCATTCGGTACAAGGAGAGCGGACTTCTCTCCACCAAGACCACAACCATCCGTACGGATACGGAATCTGATACTGCGATCACAAGCAAAGTCACAGGGCAGAACGTCAGCATCGCGGCAAACGTGACGCCTCCTTTACGGCGTCAGATATCGCGGCGGATCACGATGTAACGATCACGGCGGGACGGAATGTCTCTGCCGCCTCGGCGGATAACTATGTCCATACGGAGCATTTCAAATCGGTCAAAACGTCCGGCATCTTCTCGGCGGGCGGCGGTCTCAGCTTTACCATCGGCACGCAGCAGACCAAGACCACACAGGGACAGTGACGGCCTCACCCGGCAGGGGACGAATATCGCGGCGCTCGGGTGGAAATGTCTCCATCTCTGCCGGAGAGAACGCACATATCTCATCGAGCAATATCCTTGCAGATAAAGACGCAAACATCTCAGCAAAAAGAAACCGTCATCGACGGCAAGAGCAATATCTACCGCGAGAGCATCACACAGGAAAGCAAGACGACAGGGGCTTACCGTCAGCTTCAGCCACGGTCTCCTCGATCTCGGACAGTCGTCTATGCACCTATCAGCCGCATGGGTGAGGGTACAGGACGACCGACTCAAAGCCGCCTACGCATTACAGGCAGGGACGTATCATCCGCGATACGTTCGGCAAGGGAAAGAATCCCCTCAAAGGTCAGACCTTCTCCCTGACATCAGCTTCGGGACGAGCAAATCCTACAGCCGCATGGAGAATACAACAACCGAATATGCGGGAAGCCGTATTGCTGCAGGTGGAAATACAAACGTCACCGCAGGAGAGCGTGACCTTACAGTCAAAGGCTCGACCGTTATAGGAAATGACGTATCCCTTACGGCAAAAGGGGCAACGTGCGCCTGAAGCGGGCGGGAAAATACAAACATCACCACCACGGAGAACAAATTCAGCTCGGCAAGTATCGGTGCTTCCTTTACCCCGTCGGGACTGACGGATATTAGCATCAATGCAAACAAAGCCAATGGGAATAGCAAAGAATCTGTTACCTCCTGCTCCCCTGCTCTCGTTTCTGCTAGAACGACCTCAGCCTCACCTCCGGCAAGGGACATGGACATCATCAGGGAGCAAGGCACAGGGGCGAGAAGATCACGGCAAAGGTCAGTGGGAATCTGAACATCGAGACCTTGCAGGAGAAAAGAAACCTACGAGGAAGACAACCACTCCACCGGCTTTGGTGTCTCGTGGAACGTCAACCAAACAAAAAGGAAAACGACGGACTGCTAACGGGAATACGAAGATAGAAACCTTCGTTCCTTCTCCAAGCCCACATTCAGCGGATCTTGGAACAAAGAAATATCGACTCCCACTATCGCAGTGCACGCGATCAGGCGAGGATTCTTTGCGCAGGAAGCAAGAGGCTTTGATATCTACGTAGAAAAAAATACCGACCTCAAAGGGCGGCGTGATCGCAAACGAGGCATCCGCTGCCAAAAATCGTCTCTCAACGGGTACTCTCTCCTTTAGTGACCTCCATAATGAAGCGGATTACAGTGCAAGCAGTTTTGAAACAGGGCTTACAACAACGACGAAGTATAAAATCGAAAACAATGAACTTCGTCCACATAATGCATTGACCATTACGCCAATCCCTGGCATTACATATTAGCGATAATGCTTCTACAACAACACGGGTGCAATCGCACCGGGGACAGTCATTGTCCGCGCAGGCGACAGTGATGCTACTTAATAAAGTTCTTCGCAGTACGAAATACACTGAACGCCCTAGACCGAATTTTCTCTAGAGAAGATGTCAATGAACAAAAAGAATTGAAACCTTCTCACGTCTTCTGGAACCAAGAAATCGGTGATTTTTCCCAGCGGATGCAGGAGAGAGCCAAAAGCCCTGAAGAACGAAAGAAATGGGCTGGAAGGAGTATCAATATAACTCTTTTTGCGTGCTCTGGAAGCGAGGTGCGCCTCCTTTGGAGGAAAAGACGCGCTGTCTGGTGCGACAGGGCTAGTACACGGTACGATCTCTTTGCCAAAGAGTTGCGAAAAATCCCCGACGATAATCTACAACTTCTTGCTACCGCTTTCATTTAGCCGGAACAACGGCAAAACTGTTAAAGCAGGGATGTGCGCACCTCAGCCGAAGCGGCAGTCTATGCCGTTCATTATAATGCACACGGGCATAGACGACGAGTTTGACGGGAGAGGTTGTCTATCGTGATGGAAAATATTTCCGTTATGATAAGGCTAGTAGCAGCAGGACGAAATGAAAAACCTGAAGAGGGAATGTACATTTGGAAAGATGATGAAGATGGTTCTGAAACGGTCAAGACTACAAAATTGTCTCTACCGATGTATCTCCGGATGCTATATTGAAAATTGATGGCGACTATACTTCCATTGAGCTAGACCAAAATGGAAAGGATTGTTTTTATTGGGTGGAAATTCAAAGCTACGAGAAGAGCTTAATCAGCACCCTGTCTCATCTGCCGTCTCATCAAAAACACAACCGTTTCAAGGAAAAAAGCTTGGCTTCATTGATGGTTATTAGCAGGGGCATAAAAGATGGAGGAAGTGAATATGTAGACGATCTCAAAGAAATGGTACAAAATCCATTTCGATATTGCAATCAATCTCGTGGATTTGATAAAAGCTGTTAAAGAAAATCCTAACCTCGCGTCAGAAATCGGGAAGCAAAACTAAATGAATGGTCCGATATGTGTACATAATGTCGTCCATGGCTCTCAAGTTGATCGGGTGTGAGCTTTGGACACCTCACTGTAGATATACTCTTTCTTCCATCATTCCAGCAGGAAATATTGGAAAAGTAGCAAAACTATCTAAGTTAGCGAAATGGGCGCCAGTTCTATTGAGCGGCGTGTATATAGTAAAGAAATTCCAAGCCTAACGCCCATGGATCCAAAAAGAAAAAGGAGTTACTAACATCGTTGGGAAATTTAAGGATAAATCCTGAGGAGGGTGAATTTATCCTATATTTGCCAGAAAAATAAGCAAGGAAAAAGCCCCCGCGGGATCGTATTGAATGGGAAGGATGTGCAGATTTGCTTGCTATATGATTTACTCCGATGGCACGAGGGAATAAATTCAATAACATCGGCAAACGAAAAGGATGGATCCGTATAATGAAGTAAATTTGGAAAATAGGAAGCGGCTCGATTCCATATAATCCGGAGAAAAGGAGAGATTGTATCGCGCAAGCGACGGATCTGAGATGATAGATATGAAGACTTTTGAATCTTATCTGCAGGAATTGAAGAATAAATACCCGCCCGGCACGAAGATACAGTCGAACAAATATGACCAGATAGACGGACAAGAACTGCACGGCACGCAGATCTTGGAATTCCCGCATCCAATCGAAATTTTGAGAAAGGATTGATGAGATATGTAGCGTTAGCAAGAGATAAATATGGAATTACAATTAGATTTCAGGAGGAATAGATCAGTGGAACGTTTTCGAACACCGCAATGAGAGATGTTTTCAGCAGCATCAACTTCGTGGAGCGCTATCAGTCCCTCTGCGCAGCAATACGATTTCAGTGTAGAAGAGGTTCGAAATCATGATAATCAACGCGTACTAGAGATTCTTTCGGAGGTGGGGTATCAAAATGTAAAATTTTGGAAGGCGAAAACTTCTTTCGCTCGACAAACAACACATGGATTTATGAGTTTCAGTATCACATAGAGACAAAATCCGGTATGATTGATTTGATGTGGTATGCTAGGAGAGACAAGAAGTATTATGCCGGTGATCGAGCTTACCAATTTAGAGAACTTTCTGTTCAACCCGGAAAAAGGCACACGAGACCCGTCTTTTCGTAATTAGAAGAACTCAAAGATTTTTCTTATCATCGGGCATCAGCTGCAAGAGGACATAACAGCGGCTTTCTGAAGGCGCAAGGAATATCAAGTTGATATAGCTCAGTCCTAAAATCTTTTTCCTGTCCCGGCACGGTGGCGTGCCAGGCAGTATGACGTGCGTGAAAACCGAATCAAGACCTCTCCGCACTCAATAGAGACACAGCAAACGCACTGAACGAGCTCAGGAAGAGTTTTTGATAAAAAGATCGAGGAGCAACAGAAACTCGCTGCCGTCTTCGGTGAAGAAGCATACCGTCTTGCCCATAACCCTCAAGGGATGACGGCAGCGGCAGAAGATCCTTGTTCATGCGTCCATCAGCGGCATCATGAGCAGCATCACGGGCGCAGGCTTTTTACCTCAGGCGCCGCGGGTGCAGGGACTCAACGAAGCCGTGATCAAGGAAATCGACAAGATTGCTAAAGCATGACCCGGCACGGCACAAATCGTCAGTGCGATTGTAGGGGCTGCGGCAGCTAAGCGCGGCTGGCGGGGACGCTGGCGCAGGTGCTGAGTGCGGCGGCAAGCGGGACGAAGTGGAATAGTTTGCTTACAGAAAGTGATTTTGTAAGAGAATGTCTTCGAGATGATGATTTAGTAAAAACCTACCAGAGGGACATCGTAATCTTATTGCGGTTTCTGGAGGAGATGCAGTTTCTCTCAGTGGAATGGTTATGGTGTTTTAATGTTGAAAGGCACTCGGTTTATTCTTCTTTATAATATTATAAGAGGTGGGGGTTTCAGCCTTTGTTGGAGCCTATATACCATGGGACAGGGATATCTAGAAGACCCACAAGGAAATATTGTTACAAATCCAGAGATATTAAAGGAACAACTAACGGGTTTTTCAATGGGATGGTCTGCAGGTTTTGGTATGGGAGCATGGACGATCCACTAACGTCAATGGATATTCCTTTATATACAATGCTGTATCCTCTACTCCTACGATAAGTTTATCAGCTGGCTACGTTTTCTGAAGGTAATCAGAAGGATTTCTAATCATGAAAAACATATTTTATTTATCATATGTAGTATAGCAATTGTTGAGGTGTATTACTTTTTCAATACATGAGAACTTTGAAAATAATCTGATAATTGGAATATTTTCACAAAAGTATTCAATCAATAAATTTTCCTCCACAAGAGGATATTATTCACTCAGAAATTTTTAGATGTCGTCGGTAAGCCATTTTCGTATCAAACTTGAGTACACCTCTACGAAATCATTTTGATGAGGTTTGGAGTCTTATAAGGATATATTATATAGCATGATGTCAAGCCCTCGAATGAACGAGGACATTTCTCTACATCAGATGGATTATGTCATTTTTATTTTGAGTGATCGAAAACTGGAACTACTAAAATGATTCTTTTCAAATGGAGCTTGGTAATTTATGAAGATACTCAAATACTTAGGGTTCTTGTTTTTATATCGGTGTGGGTCTATGGATATTTTTATTACCCTTTACATACAAGTAATACATCTTCAAACAATGATTTACAGCTGATTTATGCGCTGCATGATATAAAAGAGATGCAAAACACTGGATATCCTCAATATAAAAGAGAAGAATACATTTGGTGGTATGAGAAAGTTTCAGATTTATGCCAAAAGGAGATATCGAAAGCGTATTTAATAAACAGACTATGGAGCGCAGGAGGTTGGCACAATATAAAACAAACAGAAATAACATTACAGCACATAGATTACCGTATAGAAGTGACACAAATAAATGTATTATTACGATTATCATCGAAGATGATACACTATAATATACATATTTTTATATCTGTAAAGTAGGTGACTCCACTTTGAAATCACTCAACCGCCCCTCTTTACTACTCCTCATCCCCTCCTCTCCCTCTCTGCCGTCCCTGCTATCGCCGCTCCTGCCCAGCAGGAGCAGCTCGATCAGTCACGAGCGCAGGAGGCAGAGCGGCAGGAGCGACTCGGTGAGGCGTGTGGAGACGATTGTCGCCCCTCCACCCTCTACTGATCTTCCCGCAGATGAAAGCGTCCGATTCCACATCTCTCAGATCACGATTGAAAATCAAGTGGAGCGATTCCGCTTCCCTCGAACGTATCGCTCGCCCCTATGTGGATAAGGAGCTGTCTCTCAGCGACATCAACAAGCTCATCCATGCGATGAATCAGTCCCTCATGGCTCGTGGCTTCTCCACGAGCCGTATTATCGTACCGGGAACAAAATCTCTCCTCCGGGAGCTCCGTCTCGTTCTGCAGATCGGCTATATTGGCACCGTTCGTTTCGCAGAGGGCAGCGATACGCTTTACTGGAAGAATCTCTTTCCCTTCCACGAGGGGAGATATCCTCAACGTACGGGACATCGAGCAGGGGCATCGAACAGGCAAAACGTCTTCCCTCTCAGGATATCTCTGTTCAGCTTCTCCCGTCCAATCAGCAGCAGAGGACGGATGTCGTGCTCACGGTAAAACGTGGGAAGAATTTCTACGGTACGATCTCCTTGGATGACTCGGGGCTTGAGGACACGGGAAAGCTCAATGGTATACGTCTATCGGTATCGACCAGCCATTTCACAAGAATGATATGCTCCGCATCGGGATGAATCTCGACGGTGCGCGCGACGGGATATGAGAAAGGAACGCGCGGGCATAATATCAGTCTATACCTATCCCTACGGGCGGCATACATTCTCGTTTTCCTATCAACGCTCCAAATATCATCAGACGGTAGAGAGTATCCCCTATAACTTTATCAGTGCGGGAGATTCCAATATTTCTACACTGTCATGGGACTATGTTCTCCATCGCTCGGCTGCGATGAAGACGAGCATGGATATCCGTCTGCGGAAACGGAATGCACACAGCTTCCTCAACGATGTTGAGCTGCCCATTCAAGCGATGCACCAGACCTCGATGGAGGTCGGCTTTGCCGAGCGAGCTCTATCTGCAGCGCGATACGCTCTATTTCCGGCTGGCACACCGTTTCGGTCTCGGATGGCTTGGCGCACAGAAGAGAAGCCCTATGATGACGCTCCAAAGACACTCTATCGGATGTGGCTGCTCGATATAGATTTTGTGCACCCGTTCGAGTTCAGTCATCGCCCCGCAACATTTACAACATCCTTTCACGGACGAGTATACGATGGATGATATGCGGCTCTACGGCGTGGATATGATCAGCATGGGGAATCGCTATACGGTGCGCGGCTTCGACGGCGAGGTTACGCTGATGGGAACAAACGGCTGGTATCTCCGAAATGAGCTTTCGACACGATTCCCGAAACAAAAGCAGAACTCTATCTTGGAAGCTGATGTCGGTGCAGTCTACGGATACGGCACGGAGGTCTACAACGGTCACGTAATTGCGGGACACCGTGCTCGGGCTGCGCGGCGCGATGGATATGCTCTCCTATGACGTATTCGCTGCCAAACCCATACAAAAACCGAGGGATTCCGTACACCGGATGTGACGTATGAGCTTCTCCCTCGGGATGAAGTTCTAGCATTTCATCCATCAACACCAATCTCGATCCCGCCCTTGAAAAACTTCCCTCTGCCCGAAACAAACTAGAGTATGTCTTTGGAAAGGCAACTGGAAACCTTCATCAACATACAACGTTCTGTTGACCTTCAAAGAAAAGTGAACAGCATTGGCATCTACGATAATGAAAACGGAAGAAAATTATTTTTGGATGCTCTATCTCGCACACTAAATGATAAAACATCCATAAAAAGAAAGTTTACGAGACAGGAAGGACATTAGAGAATCTCTTCTGGTTGGTCCTCAGGGGTATTAAAAATGGAAACGATATGGGATGGAGAAAAGTTAATTACAGTTAAAATCCTTGGGAGTAAAAAGTTTAAACGAGGTATAAAATGTAAATTGCCAGTTAATTATGGGAAATTATTATGAAAGAGTCCACAAATGAATATATTCTATATGAAATGGAATCTAAATGTGAGGCACAAGATTATATAACAAAGAAAAATGGCATCTTATTAGACACAAAAGAAGATAACTTTATAAATACTATGTAGTCGAATATGATGCACTACCACAATAGCCATATTCAGTGAAGACCACGGAATCCCCCATTATTTGAGGTCAGATAACGAATATCTCTTTATTGGGGCAGATTCTAGAATTTATCAAATAAGAAAGAAGGTATGTTGGCTTCTTTTTCTTGATTCTCAAATTTTCGATATAACAATATTACATAAAGAAAAACGATTTGTATTATTTGTGAAGTTAATGTGTACGTACTTGATTTCAACGGACAAATAATATGGGATAAAAATTTTGATATAATTGTTGATTGGAAATATCGTAAAAGTCAAACTACAATTGATTTTTATATGACATAAATAACGAATCATTCTGTCTATCTCTTTGTAAACAAGATACAGCTAACTCAAACTCGCAGATGAATAAGATGAATAATCTGCTGTAACCCTTGAAGCATCTATCTTCTTGGCAAATAAAAATAGCATGAGCAACATCCATTTGGTATAATTTTAAGAATCAGCTGATCAATAGCGGATCATCATAGCTACATGATCCACAGGCACAAATTTCTACAGATTGCAGTGAAAAACAGCGTGCAACACCGCCACCGACTGCACCCTTTTCTTCCCTGAATCTCCCGTTTCATCGGGAAAATGGGCGCACTTATCCCGTTGTCATGCAAAATTCTCTGCCTTCCCGCCCGCAGACACATCACGAGATTTGCCGACGCAAAGAGCAGATATAGTATTGCAGAAGGTTCTTTCTCGATACGCGTCTTGCCCGCATGAAACAGCCTCTTTACAATCAGGAATGGATGCTCCACCTTGCTGCGAACCGAAGCTTTCGCATGCTTGATCTGCCTTTCCAATTCATTCCTTTGTATGCTTTTGTCATGCCGGTTCTGCGAGGTCTTTTTGGCAATGCGGTAGTCCACACCTGAAAGGTCGGTGTTCTCCCGTATTTCCGTGCGCTTTTGTACACCGAGATAGCCGGAATCTCCATAGACCGTATGGTCATCTTCGCGAACCAGTTCATGAGCCTTCGCGATGTCGTGCACGTTGGCAGCTGTTGCGGTAATCGTATGGACATAGCCTGTTCCGGCATCCGCACCGGAATGGATACTCATGCCGAAGTACCACTGATTCCCTTCTTCGTGGAGTGCATCTCAGGATCACGGGACTTTGTCGCGTTCTTGGTCGAACGCGGCGCATGGATGATCGTTGCGTCAACAATCGTACCGCCGTGCATGATGAGTCCCAAGGCTTCCAGCCGCTGTTTCACATCATCGAACATCTTGCGGGCGATGTTATGCTTTTCGAGCAGGTGACGAAAGTGCAGGAGTGTCGTGGCATCGGGGGCCGTTCTGTTGAAAAGTCAATCTTCAGAAAGCGCTTCATGGCATAGCTGTCGTAAATAGCATCTTCGATGCCCTCGTCGGAAAGACCGAACCAGTTCTGCATGAGGTACATGCGCAGCATCGTTTCCAGTGGAATCAGTTTTCTGCCGCGCTCTTTTTGGACATAGAACGGCGCAATAAGTTTCATCCATTCGTTCCAAGGAATAATGGACTCCGCATGGCATCCAGAAAGGCTTCACGCCGTGTTGTTCTCTTGCGGTTTGCGTATTCCGTGATCGATAAAGGTTTGTTGCACGATTTTGTTTCTCTCTCCATCGCATTGCTTCTTCCCTATTGTAATCTCTCCGGAGACAAAACACGCAACAAAAAGAATTTATCAGTGGTTCCTTAAGGATAAATCCCAAAGGTAATATCTATCAATTTTATATTAAGCAATAGGAGGGCACACAACGTGTTTACTTGCAGGTCTTTGTTACTTGATCACAGAAATAAGATCACGAACTTAGATCTTATTAAGGCATCATGGTTCACTGAAGTAACAAATGCAGAAGGGCTTCGAAAGATATCAAAGTACATTGATCAGAAACTATATGGATGGGTGTAATTCTATTAAATTACAACGACAAAAAATTTTTACCTATCGAGATTGGGATTCAATTGAACAGCTATGGATACTCATCACAGTTGCCATTCAGGAAGTTTTAGACAAAAAGCGAGGGATGGTTGTATCTACCCGATCAGCCGGCAAAAATCACATTCAAAGAGCGTGGTAACGATCCTCACTAGAGATGTACACTGAATGGAATGACAAAAACATATATACTGCCGGAAAAGGAGCTGTTGACAACATTGATCGAAGGCGCTATTCAATTTTTGAGGCAATTGATGAACCGCTAGAGCTGCATGGGTATTTTAACGATGATCTCAATTTTTCAAAGAATTATTACATAGAGTTGAAAACCAGTTCAATAAATAATTTGGTAGTAATATCTCAGGAAGCACTGATAAATTCGGCACTACTCATCTTAACGCATCTTTTTCGCCCACTTTACGTTAGCAAATCCTCCACATAGCCTTTTTGCTATGCGTCCGGTTTGCTGCCCTCAATCGGACAAAAATCTACGTCAATCTGGCAGACCTCATTTTATCAGCGATTCCCTAATACTGAAAGTATATGGTGACTCCACTTGAAAACACTCAAACGCCCTCTTTTACTTCTCATAGTCCCTCCTCTCCCTCTGCACCGATCCCAGCTATCGCCGCCCCTGCCCAGCAGGGAGCAGCTCGACCAGTCGCGAGCGCAGGAGGGAGGCACGGCAGGAGCGTCTCGGTGAGGAGCGTGCGGAGTCGTTATGCCGCCCCCTCCTCCTCTGATCTTCCTGTATCGGAGGATTGACCTATGGTGATAGATCGTATCAAAAAGATAGTTCTCTGCGGAGGCAGGCTGTGCGGCGCTTTATTAAGTGTATGGATCCTTTATCAGGTTCTATTCGGATTTAAATATTGGCTGAATACATGGTTTTGCTTAATTAATTCACCATTTGCTTTTAAAGGATACATAGAGTCCTTCAATAAAAAGCAAAATAGTTATTCTATCGTAAAGATAAACATTCTGAATTATGGGACATATGCATTTGGAGGAATGGACAAGGTATGGCGGAGCGAGTAAAGTACGTGTCCTTGACGAAGAAGTATCACATGGGAAAAGGATATGGGTTTGTTCTATGAGGAAAATAAGTTTTATGTGTATGGAAGTGTGGGGTTCTATATAGTCCAATCTGAGCCGTTTCATGTTACGCTCCTGAGTTAATCCGGAGGTCGATCTAACCTCTCTCCGGACTACAAATATTTATCAAAAAGCACTGGCAAAATATAGTGACGATGAATTAACCATTCTTCACAGTGAAACAGGGGTTGGAGGAGAGATCACCTCTTTTTACGAACGAGATCTTGGCATATCCTGTAATGTTGCACCAATTTGCTCATCCTCTGCCATTGAAAAAGGGAAGGCACGATTAATTATCGAAAACTGTTGTTATATTATTTTTGATTAGACATGACCTAGCAGACTAAAAAGGATTCCCTTTTCATCCCCCACCAAAGGCGATGCAGACAGCACAACAAAGACTGCCGTCGCACCGGGAATCATTGACATCCGCGAGAATAAGGCGCAGGATATCTCTGCCCTCAGCGAGATACTGCAAACGCACTCAACGAGATTGGCAGAATCTTTGACAAGAAGAGTGTCGAGGAACAGAAAGAACTCGTCAATGTCTTCCGTGAAGAAGCATTCCGTCTGGCGCACAACCTCCCCGACGACGGGAAGTGGACGAAAGACGCTCATTCATGCTGCTATCGGTGGACTCATCAGCCAGCTTTCAGGAGCGGGCTTTGCTTCGGGTGCAGCAGGTGCAGGGACTCAACGAGGCACTGATTAACAATCTGAAAGGGCTTGACCCTACCCTTGCGCAGATAATCAGCGGAGTTCTTGGTGCGGCTGCAGCAAAAGCAATTAATGGAGATGCAACAGCAGGAGCAACTGCGGCGGCAAGTGGGACGAAGTGGAATAAATTCTCGACTTCTACTACTTTAGCATATGGAAATTCGTTTGGATAAACGAAAATAATGTAGAATACGCACTCAATAATGCAATAATAACAGATGCTGGCACAACAGAAGAAAGAATGTATTTATACATGGGGGACAGTGATGAACTGCGTATCAATACAGGTCATGCCTAATACAGGGATCATAAGACTCAAAGAGGAGGCACAATTCCAAGCTTTAGATATACCAATAAAAAGAACTTTGAACAACTGTTATCAATTGCGCATTAGCGCATTATGCACAAGGAAATCTAGATAAAGAAAAAGTCTACGATGGCAATGAACAAGTTCTTCTGAATGACAGCTACGGAAAAACGTGTACCAGTAGAACTTACGGATCACAATGAAGAAAAATCGGAAACATATTTTATATTTCGGATTTTTATCCAACTGCTACTAATATAAAATAAATTGATTACAAATTATGTTGTATTTACGTGTTTATTACTAGGAGGATAAAATGAACCTAGCAAAATCAAATATACCTGACATTACGTGCGAAGCAAAAATATAAGAAACCGTAAAATAAAGGATTTCTTGATTATATTCACGAGGATATCGATGATGGAGACATACAGGACTATTTTAGAGTTTATAAACTCGGGGAGATATACCGTCTGCTGGCTCTATATTGTGGTTTTTCTTCCTTTCAATGTCTGATCCATCATGGGATTTGAATGAAGCTTTGGCAAATACTCATCATGAATATCTGTAGAGTTAGGATGGGACTATGAACATGAGATTGTTGGGAAAAATGCTTTTCTGCGGGAGATATAGAAAGTGTTCGGGAATTTTGTTTGAGAGCAAACTTGCAGATGAAGAAAAATCGCACATATTTTATGGAGAGATGCAATATGGAAAGGCAAGGATTATGGTAAAATAAAATTGCATATAAAGATGGATGTAAAATAATACATCTCTATCGCCTCCAGTTATAGGAAATGACGTATCCCTTACGGCAAAGGGGCAACGTGCGCCTGAGGCGGGGAAATTACAAGTATTACCACAACGACCAACAAATTCAGCTCTGCCTGCTATCGAGGCATCCTTTGCCCCGCACGGACTGACCGGATATCGAGCGTCAATGCAAACAAAAGCAAATGGCAACAGCAAAGAGACTCTTACCGCCTACTCACCATCGTTTCCGCAAAGAACGACCTCAGCCTCACCTCGGACAAGGATATGGACATCATCAGGGGAGCAAGGCGCAGGGCGAGAAGATCACGGCAAAGGTCGGCGGGAATCTCAATGTTGAGACCTTGCAGGAGAAAAGAAACCTACGAGGAAGACAACCACTCCACCGGCTTTGGTGTTTCGTGGAACGTCAACTTCTGATAAAAACCACCGATAAACTTGTTTCGCCCGGGTTCTAAAATACCTACCGCAAATTTTCTATGCCCAACATCGGAGGTTCCTTCAGTAAAGGAAATATCGATCCCACTCATCGCAGTGCACGCGATCAGGCAGGCTTCTTTGCGGGAAGCAAAGGCTTTGATATCTACGTCGAAAAATACCGACCTTAAGGGGCGGCGTGATCGCTGAAGTGACGCGTTCACTGACAAGAACCATCTTTCCACAGGACGTTCTCTTTTAGCAACCTCAAAAATGAAGCCGATTACAGTGCAAAAGAGTATCGGTGCCTCCTACCACAAATACGGCAACTATAAAAAGATCATGACCTAGGACGAGCAGAACAAGGTCTTACAACATTGGTCTTGCCCCGAACATCTCCATGCCCGTCAAGGGAGATGCAAAGCAGCACAACAAAATCTGCCGTTGCCGCAGGAACAATCGACATCCGTGAGAATCCAGCACAGGATATCTCCGCCCTTAGCCGTAAGACGGCAAACCTCGCTCAACGAACTCGAACATATCTTCGACAAGGCGAAAATCGAGGAACAACAGGAGCTTGCCGCCGTGTTCGGAGAGGGAGGCATCTCGTCTCGCCCACAACGAAAGACGATGGCAGCGGACGTAAGATCGCCATTCATTTCGCTATTGGCGGCATCGCGAGGTGCGATCACAGGCGCCGGCTTTCGCCCTCGGGTGCCATCGGTGCAGGACTCAACGAGGCACTCATTAATAACCTAAAGGGATTAGATCCCGGCACGGCACAGATCGTCAGCGCATCATCGAGCGTGGCTGCGGGTACAAAGCAATCGGAGGAAATGCCGTTGCAGGTGCATCTGCGGCGGCAATAGGAACGAAGTGGAATTATCTAGCCGAAGACCATACCCAGTACAAATTGGAATCAGTATTAAAAGATGGCGGTTTGCGTAGCGTGGGAATTGTCGTAAAGACGGATACTGGATCGTATGATCTCTGCGGATTACGGGCGATATGGAGAGGATGTTGAAAAAGCAGTAGCGGTTTTGAGGCGCCTACTGGTCACGGGACATTCATTACCCGCTGGTTTTGCGGTCCAGATGAAAAATATACTTTATGATTAATCCGAATATATAGATCCCGTAAAAGCTGTCGCTGCATATAACGATCAGATAAAAATAATGGCTATACACAAATTCCTATGGAAGAAACTGCCAATTTCTTTCGGGAGGTAGCATACTCAAAAGATGGTAATGAGTGAGGAAATTAAGGAGACAAAATGAACGTGCAAAAAATTAACGAAAACACTCAGTATTACAGAAATTACACGTCTGATTATGATCTCACTGAGCATAACTGTGCAACCACCACGATACTTCCTATTCTTCAAAGTATTTCCTTTGAAAAACTAAGTCCGGAGGCAAAGAGTACTTTCAGTCAAATAATGGATAATCTATATAATCCAAGAGCCTCCATAACATTCTGATAGATGACATAGTCTTCTTTATGGGAAAGGTCTTTTTGCAAAAGCAGCATACGGAGAGAGGTACCGAGCGAATGAAGACGTTCTGGACAAATCATAAAATTATGCAAAATACTTCTCGTCTTGATCTGCATACCTCTGCTAAGGGAGGATTCCAATATTATGCACAGCAAACCAAATTCTCCGGCAGTATTATTGGAATCCCCAGCATACAGGATTGCCTCTCCATTTTTATCACTCAAGCGATCCAAACCATCTGGAAAACGAAAATGATCTTTTGACGTTTCTGCCCTCATTCCCGAAGGTTATGCTATGTACTCCTCCTCACTCACAGAGGAAGGCTTATATTTTTATCTGTACTAAAGAATACGGATGACCTTTCACAGCTTCCGCGCATCATGTGTTTGACCGAAGATGATTTGCAGGAAATCCCTGTTGTATGCTTACGAGACCGTATCCGATCATCGCCCTGGCGGGCCTGTTTGTCTATCCGGACAAATTCTATCTTACCTTTTCCTCTGATAAATATGAACGCCCGGACGAAGTGTACTTCTATCCCAAAGAAGGGAGGAGCGGCAAAAGAAAATCTATGATAATTTGAGATGGTGCGTATGTGGGAGACACAGACAGGCAATGGAATGGAGATCCCATGCAGTACAGGATGGTCTTATCTGTATTCGATGGATGATTTGCCGTTGTATTTGTAAATGATGAAGAAGAACAGTTTCTATTTCGTCTGCTGGTTTTGGGGAGCAAATCTCCTAAAAAGGATGGTATGAGAGAGGATAAAAGCTATTTTGATCTGGGGAGAGAATCCAAATCAGGGGCTTGTGGTCAATTTGCAGGGTGAAGTAGTAAATTGGGTATATTTCTCCCCTTCCTAAGTACAACCCGGCTGGGATGTTCACGGGAATGCAGACAACGGAATATTATTTAGTGAAGGTTCTTTAGTTGGTTATGACTATTTTTCCCGGCATTTATGCAGCGGATCTCCTCGTAAGGAAAGGGTTGATCTTTTTGATGCCGGAATCTATGATACATGCATAGGGAACACGGGTCCCCTGCATTGGGGGTGGAAAAAGGGATTCATCCTGGGGGCTGTACCAAGGTGGACTATGATGAGGATTTCTTCAAAAGGCTGATGGAATCAGCAGAGAGGCATCGGTCTACTATCCGTATTATCGACAACAAAAGAGTATTCGTTTCTATTCTGTAGTATAGTTTAATTTTGAAAGTGCATGGTGACTCCACTCTGATACACCTCAACCGTCCCTCAATTCCTCCTCATCCCCTCCTCTCCTCTCTGCCGTCCCAGCTATCGCCGCACCTGCCCAGCAGGAGCAGCTCGATCAGTCGCGGGCGCAGGGAGTCTGAGCGGCAGGAGCGGCTTGGCGAGGGAGCGCGTGGAGACGATGGTCTCCCTCTTCCATCTACGGATCTTCCCGCAGATGAGAGCATCCGCTTCCACATCTCCTCTATCAGGATTGAGAACCAAGTGGAGCGATTCCGCTTCCTCGAACGAATCGCTCGTTCCTATGTGGATAAGGAGCTGTCACTCAGCGACATCAACAAAGCTCATCCATGCGATGAATCAGTCCCTCATGGCTCGTGGCTTCTCCACGAGCCCGTATTGCTATCCCGGAACAAAATCTCTCCTCCGGAGAACTCCGTCTCGTCCTCCTCGTCGGCTATCATTAGCACTCGTTCGTTTCGCCGATGGCGGTGATAATCTCACTGGAAGAATCCTTCCTTCCACGAGGGAGATATCCTGAATGTACGCGACATCGAGCAGGGAGCATCGAGGCAAAGCAGCGTCTCCCTCACAGGGATGTCTCCGTTCAGCTCCTGCCTGCCCTATGAGCCAGCAGAGACGGATGTCATGCTCACGGTAAAAACGCGGGAAGAATTTCTACGGTACGATCTCCGTGGATGACTCGGGGCTTGAGGATGCGGAAAGCTCCAATGGTATACCTCCATCGGGGTGTGAAAGAAATTCTGTAAAAACTTCCGACTCGAAGGAATAAGGACTTCATGGTAAAAATCAAATCATGGGAGGTCTTTGTTTATGGCAAAACAACAAAAAGAAGTTCTAGCAAAGTCAAAAATGACCCGATGGGAAAAAGAGCGACTCATTCAGCAGCTCTTTCAAGAGTATGACATTGAGAGCACATCCGACATCCAAGACGCACTAAAAAGACCTGCTAGGGCGGAACCATCAAGGAAATGATGGAGGCGGAAATGGACAGCCATTTAGGCTACGAAATCCAACGCTCCGCCCAATGAGAACGCTCGCAATGGGTACAAATCCAAGACGATTAAACAGCAGCTATGGGAGCGTTCGGATTGAAGTCCCCAAAGACAGACAGTCTTCTTTTGAACCACAGGTGGTAAAAAGCGGCAGAAGGATATCTCTGCGATTGATCAGAAAATCATATCCATGTATGCGCAATGGAATGACTACGAGACAGATTTCCGAAATGATCAATGACATCTACGGCTTTGAAGCATCGGAAGGGATTTGTATCCGACGTAACCGATAAGATTCTGCCCCACATTGAGGAATGGCAGAACAGCTGCCTTGTCGCGGCTTTTACCCGATCGTTTTCATTGATGCCATCCATTTTCCGTGCGCCAGGACAGCATCATAAATGCCCTGCGGTACCACGTCGTTGTCGAGGATTAACGATGCCGGGCGAAAAGAAGTCTTAACCATTGAAAATTGGTAAAAATGAGAGCAGCAAAATTGAGCTAGCGTTCTTAACAGCCCATCGAGGGGTTCAAGATGTTCTTATCCTTTGCTCCTGACGGGCTCCAGCGGGCTCAAGGAAGCGGTAGAGGCGGTACTTTCCGGAAAACGGAGCATCAGCGCTGCATCGTACACATGGTACGCAATACCCTGAAATATGTGGCGCATAAGGACATGAAATTCTTTGCCAAGGATATTCGCAGCATATGCACGGCTCCTGATGAGAAAGACCGCCCTCAAAAAGACATAGAAGAGGCAGATAAAAAATGCGAGTCCCCCATTATCCGGCGGTCATGCAGAGATGGTATGATCATTGGGACGTCATAACACCGATATTCAAGTTCTCTATGGGTGTTCGCACCGCATTTTATACCACGAATATCATAGAGGTCTTAACGCATCGTACCGCAGATTAAATCGGCAGCGGAGTGTATTTCCAAGTGCTCAGGCGTTGTTAAAGATTCTTTATTTGGCGACGTAGCTAGGGCCACTAGAAATGGTCGATGTCGATAAGAACTGGAGTGAAAATCCGGGAGCGAACTAGCGATTATGTATCCTGGCAGATTGCCTGATTAACACCACACACATCATAGAAGATCCGATTTTACAGACTTTTTCTTCACAGACTTGAATAGAAAATATACTATCACACAAATTCAATGCCCGACGATCATTCACCGGGCATTGGTTCTATATATATCCTACTGATTTTTAAGATTGTGCATCATACCTTGCAGTTTCTGTGGAACGGGAGCCCTCATCCGCGCTGCGTTCTCGATGATCGAGATCCCCTCTCATTCGAGATGTGTCTTCCTAAAGTGTAAAGATAATCAAAAACAGGAACTTATCGATAAAGAGAGCAAGCTATTGGCGACGATTTAGAAGACCTACCTCGCGTCCCTCCATACGCCCATCTTCCATTTTCTTCTCTCCGAAATTTTCCATTAGTTCACATGGTATTTACCCCTCTGCTTCTGCCTTTAAAGTAATCTACTCTCCGAGTAAGCTCCTTATAATTCATTTGCTCCGGGACGCTCGCAGAAAAATATGATAGAACTCGACCTATAACCTGTTATTAGATCATCTAGAATTCTTCTCGGAGGATATCTTTATATCACGAACAACGCATTGAGATGGACTATTGTATTTACACTGAAGATGACCTGCTAGGAAAACGTCTTATTATACAGGATGGAAAAATATAAGTATGCCACTAAGTAAATACAAGAATCACCACCAGCGAGAACAAATTCAGCTCTACAAGCATCGGTGCATCCTGTGCCTGTCGGGACTGACGGATATCAGTGTCAGTGCAAACAAAGGCAAAGTGTTGACAGTGCGAGTCTGTTACCTCAGATTTAGAAGAGGTAAGTGTTAAAAAGATAGAACAGATGAAAGAGAAAAAGATAAAAATAGGAAAAAACTGCGTGATGGCAGGAATGTGAATGTATGAGAAAGAGCTCAGAAGGGCATCCTACTCTAGATATCATTCAGCCTAATATACGGATAAAAATAAGGTACAACGACTAATTATAGATTTGAGGAAAATACAATGTATGGAAAATGGGTCAATGGAAGCCAGTGTCGGATCTTCCTAGAAAGATGTATACAGAGAAATTGATCAGAAACTTTCGTGATAGCTGGAGATTACCTTAATGGCACGCGATGACAGTTGCGGCATTAAGATAATTTTCCCTACTCCGTTATTTCCTATCAAAGTACAGAGGAGAGAGAACCGGTAAAACACTTGGCTTTTTAGATAAAGAATACGGAGACAGATTTTTATGCAAAATGGACGCTGTTTGAAGTGCAGGATTCTGGTTCTACTCAAATGGGCACGAGAAGAATCAATATGGCGGTTGCGATGATGCTGTATCGAAATGTATCGTCATGTGAAGCAATTTACCCTAATTACAACGGACGAGTTTACTGCGATATCATCACTCAGCTATGCCATCCTGAAAATTCAACTGCTGTGACTTACATAAAACGAAATCATCCATTCTTAACGACAGGGAATGGCTCGCAAAAATCGCTCATTCATATCGCTATTGGCGGTATCTGAGCGCGATCACAGGTCCCGACTTTACTTCAGGTGCATTTGTCTTCAGAAAAATCCAGCGTCTTTGATAAAAGAGGAACCTACAACTACTAAAGAAAAACTCAATGATTCAGAGTATTCCACAGTCCGGATTACCTCCCAGGAGGCTAATAAAAATCTTTTTCCACCAGGGGCAACAGATAAAGGATTTGATAGTTTTACTGCATTGAAAAAGTATTTAGAACCCGCAGGAGAAAGTAATATGCAATGGCATCATATTACGGCGAGCAATCTCAGATTAAAAACTCTAGAGCGTGATTTGCCCTGAACAAATCCATAATGTCGGCAATGTTATTGCTTTACCAAGCGGAAAAGGAAGTATACACTCAGAGATAAGTAGATATTATTCTAGTAAGGATCTTGTTTACAGGAGGAAAAAGCTGGCAAGAGACTGGTTATCCACAAAAGAGCTTTTAAAGAACAATTCGAGTTCGGGAAAAAGCAATTGGAGAAATTTGGTACAGTAACACTAGAAGATGGAAAACGGGTTTTTGCGCAATTTAAAGAATCTTCAACTAATTAAAGAGGAGTTATATCATGAATAAAGAGCAAAATTTAATTTCTCCAGTATGAAGATATGTGTATACGCTAGGGGTGCAAGTAGAAAGATCCTCGTAAAAGCCAATATATTATTTGACAAAATTAGGAAAACAGAGTTTGAATTAAAACAAACAGAACAAGGTATTCAACAACTATTACTTGCACTAAAAATACACTGAAGGATTTGTGCGTTTAAATACCTCTTGCATTATTAAATATCTTCCCAATGAAGCAGAATATACTTTAGAAAAATTGTCAAAAGAACATGGACACCTTGGTTTTAGCGCAGAAATTACATTGGAGGAATGGAGAAAAGGTACATTAAACGTGCAATAAATATATCGTCATCCGCAAGAATCCAACACAGGACATCTTTGCCTCAGTCATGATACAAACAACGCACTCAATGAGCGCGGCAGACGTTGCGAGCTAAACGGCACAAACCGCTCTCTCCGCAGCAAACAACCTCAGCATTACCTCGGTCAAGGATATGGACTGTAGGGTTTGTCAATCATGTCTTACACAAGAGAGAAATAGAGAAAGAGCCTCACGAGGAGATTTCCATCCTAGGGGACGTATAGGAAAATTGTTATACTCTCTGTTTCTCCGTGCAAGCTGCACCTTGAAATCCTCAAACGAGAAAAACGTATGCGTAGCGTAAAACTCCCTCGTTGTCCTTTCGGTGGGAACGCTCTACCTTACCGTTATGTCTTGGCGTGTAGGGGCGAATCTTCGGTGTGCAATGCCAAGACGCTTTAACGCCTTTTCAAACAGCGTCAGATTTTCTTCATCCGCCGCTTGGAAACGCTTGGTAAACTCCGCACCGTTATCCGTCTGTACTTTTATGTATCTGGAACGGGAAACGGCGGATGAGCTGCTGCAGGAAGAGCATGGACGAATATGTCGACTGCTCGCTTAAATGCCGCAATAAAGCGAAAGCGCGTGCATTCGTCAATCGCTGTATATTGGTACATCTTTTCGCCCTGCTCTTTTGCCTGTCCGACAATGCATACAGCGGGAACGACTTCTAACATCAATCTGAACCTTTTTCACCGGGGAAGGTTGCCTGCTGATATGGTTTTGGTTGATATACAGGTTTCTTCTTGGGCGTGCTTGTTTTTCAGCCCGAGGCGTTTCATGCAACGGTAAAGACCAGCGCGATAGAGCGTGTATATTTATTTACTTGTGTAACATATCTCATTGTAATCCTACAGTCGATGATTCGACTCCTCTCACCGCTCTCTTGACAGCAATAGGCAGAAGCGGTGATATTCTTCCACACGGAGCCATCATCACGACAAACAGCACGGATGAATCAGGTGTCGCAAGACTCAATAGAGAAGCCGGAGGAGCCGGTGCGGTCCCTCCGCTGTGACAGCGAGCGAATCTGCAGAAAAACGTCACTGGGGAACTGGGAAGGTGCAGAGGAGCGATGAACTGAAGCCAGGAGAACTGCCTGATTGACGGTCACCGTCTGACCTGCGAGCGACGGGAGGGGATCTCTGCGTCTTGTGCCGGACGATCCGCATCTTTGCGGCGTCGTTTCGGCGGCGATTTTATGCGCTGTGACGCTGCGTGCGCCAAGGCAAAAGCAAAAGATATTTTGCAGTCTCTTCTCTCGTTTGCAGGAAGAGGCTGCTGCTGAATGTTCAGGACGTAGAGCTGCCCCGTGTTCCCGTAGGGTCTCTGATGTATGCTCTGCAAGTCCGCGCTTCTATGAGCGTCGCAGGAAATGCTTTCGGCAAAAGGGGACTGCGGCGGAGAACTCATATTTTTGATGGGGTGGCGCATGAACACGAAGAAAATGCACTAATCACAATCGGCGTCGGACTCATCCTATGGTTCCTCGCCGGTTCCTGACGGAGTCACAGTACTGCGCAGTTTGCTCGCGGTCTTTATCGCGACAGTGCTGGGCTTTATCCTGCATCCGCTGCCGATCGGCGCGGTGACTTCATCGCGATTTCCTTTTCCGCATGGGCAGGACTACGAAGACGTCCGATGTCTTGGCGAGGCTATGGCGACAGCACGTCTGGCTGATCGTCTGTGCGTTCCTCTCATTCCGTGGTTTCATCAAGAGCGGTACTCGGCAAACGTATCGCTTTCCGCATCATCGAAGCGATCGGCAAAGTGCATTATCGCTCGGCTACGCTACCGTTGCCTGAGCGAGCTTGTAATCCGCCTGCGACGCCCTCAGCACAGACGCGCGGCGGCGGAATCCCTTATCCAATCGTGCGCCCCTTGCGGAGGCACTCCGCTCAAACCCGGTGAGAGCGCACGCCGTATCGGCACCTACCACCGCGCAGGTCGGCTACCATACGGATGCCGTGACCTGCACGATGTTCGTGACCTCGATGGCGGGCAACCTGCTCCTGCGTGCGCTCGCCGAGAAAACGCTGGGCGTCCATGTCACATGGATGAGTTGGGCGGCGCCGCCATCGTGCCGGAGCCCACTCGCGCTCCCTCCTCGTTCCCTATGTCATGATGAAGCTTTCGCCGCCTGAGCTCGTGCATATTCCCGACGCCGCGTACCGCACAGCGCGAGCTTACCGAAATGGGTCCGATGAGCCTTTGCGGAAAAGGGCTTTCCGTCATCTTCGTTGCTCTCTCTCGCACTCTGGCGAAGCCCGGTCCCCACGCATCGACGCGACGCCCGTTGCCAGTAGGCGCAGTCTGCCCATGCGTGATGCTCGACATCATCAACTGGCGGGATGTCATCCAGGAGAAGGGCGCATGGGACGCGATGTTCGGATGGGCTCTTTTGATGACGCTCGCTTCGGCTCTCGCAAAAATCGGGCATCATCACGTGGATCGCCAACGGTGCGGGTGCGGCGATTTCGTCGCTTGGTTTCGAGTTGGGTCGTTTCCTGCCTCATCATCCTGCTCTTCTACACCTACATCCACTACGCCTTCGCCAGTGTCACGGCACGCATCAGCGCCCTCATGCGGCATTCATTGCCGTCAGTGTCGGCCGGTGCACCGCCCTCCTGGTCGCCATCGTCGTTCGGCATCTTCGCTCGATGTGCCGATCTCCCTCACGCATTACGGCAACGGCTGTGCCCTGATCTACTTTGGCGGAGGGCTATGTCTCGCAAAGCGAATGGTGGAAGAACGGCTTCATCGCGGCGACTATTACGACGTGATCTACCTGACAATTGGCGCGGCATGGTGGAAAGTCTTGTACTTTGCTAAATAATAATAAATCAGTGGCAGCCCCCTACACGCTTTTTATTTGCCGTTTTTCCCTCCTGTTTCCCTGTAAACGGGACAACAAACTCTTTTAGTCTCCATTGGTCTGTCATAATAGCCTCTTGTAACTGATTCTTGATATAATTCCAGAATAAGAAAATGATAACTCAGGATAGTGGAAAATGGCTAATGATTCTTTTGCAAAAAGTACAAGAGATCCCAAACGCTAGGACGGCGACTGGGATCTCTTGTAAAATAAAAATTTCCATGCTGATGTATGAACAGAGCTCCTATTTTTATTCTGAAAGGTTGAACTTCCTCCAACTCGCGCATCCATGTTCTTGTAATGAAACACAGATGCCCAAGCAACAAGTGGAAGTAGTATTGGATTGATTTCCATATTGATGTGATTCAAAAAGACAACTTGCTCCAGCTTGTCGTATTGCTTCATCCGTAATTTTTGTCAGCCAACTTAAGACTGCATATCCTCGGCGCTTCATATAGTGACTGTCGCTTCCATAAAACAACCAAAAGTCATGTCCCTTGTCAATGGAGGTCTGTTCACCAGCTGAAGCACGATTTTCCTACTCGTTCTCCGTAAGTTTTTCTCATAAGCATTTAGGATGAGATTAGCAGCGTCAAAGCTCAGACGATGGTCAGCATCCATGACTTTGATGACAGTTTTCTTGTTCCGTCAGTTCATGTCCAAGGCTTCGAATATGCATCTCTTCTATAGGGTGAGAGTGCTTATGTTCCATGTAAGCTCCATGAAGGAATACCGCCTTCCCGCTCATCCGGAACGCAACGGCATATAAGAATATCCCGCAAAATGACTATCGCTGATTTTTATCCGCATTTTCAACCAGCTTTTTGCGAGTCTTCCAGTCCTCCGTATCCATTAACTTGTCGATGATTGGATCTGTTTGGTACGGCTTTCCGTTAAGAAAAGCATCAACATATTCATCCATTGTTGCCGGAACCAGTTGGAATAAGATTCGTCTTTGCTGTGTGCATCGTTTGTTAAAACAAACCGCTCTAACAGCTCAATCTGTTCCTCAGCTGCATCCTTGTAGACAAGCGTATCCGGCGAATAATAAGGCACAGTCGTTTTAGTTAGATCCCTTTTCATACGGTCAAGCGTGACTTCCTCGAATTTCCTCTTCACTTCAACGATATTATCTTGGTCGACAGACAAACAAGATTCATCCTTACCCATTTTGCACGATCTGGTACAATACGATCAGATAAAAGCATTGTGAATTGCCTCCGTTAAAGGGAATCGCCCTTATCCGATTGCGTCCGCTGAATGCTTTTTCCTGTATGATGAGCACATCCATGCATAGCGCATTTTTCCTTCTTCTCTAGGACAAGCTCGCTGACATCTTTCAAAAGAATCTGATATTGTATATAGAAAGAGCGATACCACTCGATCACTGATGCGCCATCTTTGGGCTGGGTTTGAGGGGATCGCTTTTTGTTGACGATACTCGTTTTTCGTGCTATACTAACAGTAAAATTTGCTTGTTCCAGCTGCCATGAATTGGACCCGGCGGGGCTGGAACAGCAATGTTATTCAGCGTCCGCCTTTTTCCTCGCTCCTCCTGCGGGAAGAACTCGCATAAGCACGTAGGTCTCTTCGACCTTGCCCGTCCGACATACGGCGCATAGTCCTCTATATCTGTCTTCTCGCGGCTTGTCAATCTCCCGTGAGGGAGCGCCTCCGAGAAGAGATCGGACGGATCGCGAAATGGCGTTTTCCCTTGTCATAGAGACATTCTCCCGCACGATTGTAGACGCGAATGCCTTGAAAGGTATCCTGCTCGTAGAGCGTATGCGGGTTGATCAACGAGAGCGCACAACGCGGTCGCCGATGTTCCCTTGGCGTCATGCGCGGGGTAAGCCCTGCCTCATCCATCAGCCGATATCGCTTCTGTGTACTAAGATATGATTTTTCGGACGCACGAGGATCACACTTAGAGAGACATCATATCCTCGTGGTAAGAAGATCATGCGTCCGCAGCGGCACTCAGTCGTCCGCAGTGTGCCTTCAATGATGAGATGATACTGCGCTCGCTGATCGTCGATCAGAGCCTCCGTCATCTTCCCCGCGAACTGTTGTGTATGGAGGACAGCTCATCACCGTACTGTGCGCAGCTCAGTGAAACGAGGATGATACCTGCGGTAATCATCGCTGAAATAAAAGATGATATTTCCGCCAATGTGACGTGCTGAATATCTGCCAGTTTCTGTTTTTCCTGCTCCGGCTATCCTGCAAGCAGATAGGCGTGCGGATGCGTCAGGTGCAGCACTGACCAAAAGATCGTCGCGATGCGTTCTTTTTGTTCATTAAGTTCCTGCGGAGTGTAGTTATCCTGCATGATTGGTCTCCAGTTCCCGTATATAGGTGCGGGCATTTTCAAAAGGTCTGTCGGAGTCTTTTGTATATCCTCCATGGTATTGTACGAATCTCCGAGAATATTATGCAGTGTCACTCGTAGATTCTGTTGGACGAGAGAAATCAGCTGATCGATATCATGCCGATCAGCACCCATACGTTCTTTGATTCGATTCATCACCGGCAGCAGCTCTGCCATACCTTCATGCAAAATTTCTTTCGCTGTTGATTACTTCGTACGGAATCATAGCATCACCTCCTTTCTCTCATGATAGCACAGTGGCTGAGGTATGACCATAGCAATCTTCCCAGTACCGCACTTGACTGTGGGATGGATGCACCACACTTCCTGTATCACATGATTGTGGTGATATTCCCCTATTCTCATCAATTGTGTGTGTACCGAGTGCCGCGCATCCCTCTCTACATCAAGGGTTGATTGAAATACGGCATTTTAGCGTATAATGCGTTGAGAATTCACCATGATGGGGAATTATACCAATCCATGGGGACATTGTATGTCATTAATTGTAAAGAAGTTTGGCGGAAGTTCGGTGGCTACGGAGAAGATCAAGAACGTAGTAAAACGTATATTACGTGAAAAGCTGATGATCGCATTGTCATAGGTGGTATCTGCCATGGGCGATACGACGGATGATCTCATCGCGCTGGCTGGCGAGGTGGTAAAGCCTATCGGTACACACGCGAGATGGATATGCTCATGACGACGGGTGAGCAGGTTTCGTGCACTGCTCGCGATGGCGTTCCGCGCGCGGACAGCCCGCCATATCCCTCACCGGCGGTAGCCGCAGAATGCGCACGGATCATGCGCATACCAGGGCGTATTCTCGGAATCGAGCCAAAAACGTGTAACGAGGGAGCTTGCAGAGGGCAACATCGTCGTTATCGCTGGCTTTCAGGGTACAGATGTCGACGGCAACCCCGTGACGCGGACGCGGTCGGATGTACCTCTGCCGTGGCAATCGCGGTGCAATCGGCGCGGATACCCTGCGGATCTACGGACGTTGACGGAATCTACTCCGCCGACCCGCGCGCATTGTCGCGCGCGCCGCATGCAGCGATTACGTACGACGAGATGCCTTGACATGGCACGTCTGGCGCGCAGTTATGCAGCCACCGGTGGAGATGGACAGCCTCCTGCAGCAGCATCCACGTTCGCCCACGTTTACCAGAACCCGGAACCATCATTACAGGAAGATAAGAGAAGAAAAAGTCCTTTATCATTTCGCGGTGTCGCTGCACGATGGAGCACGTCGCTAAGATCACGGCGCTCGGTGTCTCCAATGTCCCGGGCGTTGCCTACAAGATATTCTCTGCCCTCGCCAGGTGCGAACATCGACGTGGATATCATCGTGCAGAGCCTCCGCAGTCCCAGACTCCAATGTAACCGACGGTGGTTCACTGCAGCATCCATTGACGCCGAGGAAGCACGCCGCGTCGTCGAAGCGGGATCTCGGGCGAGACATCCACGCATCTGGGTGTATCCATTGACAATGATGTTCGCGAAGAGCATCCATACCGTCGAGCGCCGGAATGCTCGGCAATCCCGGTATTGCCTCCCGTATGTTTGCACTCTCCAATGCAGCATCAACCTCCAGGATCACTCAGCACCTCCGAGACTCGCAGCATCTCCTGCCTCATCAAGGGCGGCGGCGTCAAAGACGCCGTCAACCGCATCCACGACGAGCGTCTCTTTCCCTGAACGAGGGCATAGATCACGATGTATACACCTGTGCGGCTTGTGGACATAAGAAGGGTCGCGCGCTATCATCATATTACGTCATTATCGGCACGGATCCAACGACGCACCTACCCCTGCGGAGTGACACGATGATCCGTGCTTTCCATCGAGGAGAGCATATAACATGGCAGCAAATGGCGGCACGACACGCGGCATCGCGCCGCCTGAAGGACGCGATCTTCGGAGCTACTGCGGCGTGCCGCGCTGCAATCGCAGAGCACGGTGAGGAGCGCGATCAACGCGACAATCGGTGCCGTCACGGACGACAGCGGTAAACTGGCACACCCTGCCGACGGTCGAGCGCGTCTCGCCCCTCCCATCGAAGACTATATCGCCTATGCGCCCGATCTCTGGGCTTCCGGAGTATCTCGAGGCAGCGATTGACATTCATTCGCCGGCAAGCGTCCTGCGGGCTATCTCGCCGCTGTCGCAACGGCAGGTGGAACGGTGCTCTGCGCACCGCCGTCGACGACTACGTCGAGCGAGGGCGATCAGGTACTCACCTCGGACTGGTTCTCGGGGAACGTACAACATCATCTGTCAGGAACTTGGCCTCCGTCACGACCTTCACGCTGTTCGACGAAGCCAACAACTTCAATCATACGGCGTTCTCTGGTACTGTCGATGCTCTTTTGCGCAAAAACAGGACAGCCTGCTCATCATCCTCAACACACCTGCGCATAACCCGACGGGCTACAGCCTTTCTGGTGGATGACCGATCACGTTCTTGACACGGTCAAGGCACAGGCAAAGACCGGTGCAGAAGACAGCTCTCGTCGATATCGCTCTACATTGACTTTAGTGGGCGAAAAGCATGCGACACGCGCTCTTCATGCAGAAGTTTGCAGGACTCCCTCGAAAACATCCGCGACACTCTTCGCTCTCTCTCCATGTCCACAAGGCGTATACAGCATTTCTATCGGCAGTGCCGCGGCGCACCCATTGCGTCTCTGCAAACAAGCACCGTCATCGATGAATTCAGCGAGATCAGCAAGACGCTGCACGTGCAACGGTCGAAATGACCAACCCGCGGTGCAATGACTCTCCGACGCGCGCATTCAGCAGGACAGCGCAGCGTAGCGCCGCCCAGGAGAGTGAGCTGACGCACCATACCGCCTCGCACAGGAGCGCGCTGATAGCCTCGCGCAGTGAGGCGCGGCGTGCGTGGTCTGCCTGCCCTCATAAGGGCGGCTTTCTCCTCGCCATTCTTCTCGAGCGATCCACAGACGGTCTCAGTGACGACTTTCCACGAGGATCCTCATCTTGCGGTCCCGCTGAAAATGGCGTGCGTATTGCGGGCATGCTCTGTGCCGAAATCGAAAATGCACGGGATTGCAGAAAAGTAAAGTGCGCTACGGAGAAAAATTTCTTGACATCTCGCGTAAAATTTTTAGAATAGCGACGTGTGTGATATTTTCCATGTATCCATTAGCTGGAAGCGTGAGTGTGTGTCGCATCAACCAATATTGAAAACTCTACTCTAGGGGGAATTACGTGAAAACCACGGTTATGGCAAAAGCAGCCGATATTGAGCGCAAGTGGTATGTCGGTGATGAGAACCAGACGGTCGGTCGTCTTGCAACGGAGATCGCGAAAGTTCTGCGCGGCAAGAACAAGCCCATCTACACGCTGCATGTTGATACCGGCGACTACGTCATCGTCATCAATGCTGGCAGCGTAAAGTTCACGGGAGAAGCTGACGGATGCTGAATTTACTTCCGTCACTCTGGCTTATCAGCGCCACCACTCTCACAACGGCCGGCCAGATGCTCGATCGCTTCCCTGTCCGTGCTCATCGAACACGCGGTCAAGGGCATGTCTCGAAGAACAGTCTTGGCGGATTTTCCGCAAGCTCAACGCTCCAGCGCGTCCGGGCATCCCCACGCGCAAGCACAGAAGCCCGAACCGCTGGAAGTTTGCCATATCGCTGAGTTTGTATAAGCGGCGAGGAATCTGTTCAATGGCACAGTCACTTACCGAGCGGAACGGGTCGCCGCAAGACCTCGGCTGCCCGTGTTCGCCCTGCCCCGGCGACGGCAAGGTTACCATCAATGGCCGCGAGATGGCAGAAGTAGCCGCTCACCGCACGCCATGGTGCTGATTGTTCGCCAGCCGCCGACAGACGGAAACTGTCGGATAACATGATGTCATCGTCAACGTAGCCGGCGTGGCGTGCATCCGTCAGGCGGGTGCGATCCGTCACGGCATCACACGTGCACTGGATTGGAGATGGACGCAGAGCTGCGCCCCTGCACCTTCAAGAAGGCAGGTTTCGCTACGCGTGACCCGCGTGAGACGAACGCCGCAAGTACGGTCTCGACGCACGCAAGGCTTCCCAGTCTCGAAGCGCTAAGACATGTCGTAGTATATCGAAACCCCTCCGTTTGGACGAGGGGATATTTGACATCTCGTCGTTCATTAACACATATTATATAGCTATAAAAATATGTTTTTAGAAGGAAGCAACGATATGAAAATCCTTAAAGTGAAGGGATCGCTCTGGCATCGCATCCATGAAGTCTTTCAGCGCGCAGCTACGACACACCTCCCTCCCTGTCACCATCATCAGCATCCGGAGCGTACCCTGGCATCTCCAAGATCTACCTCGAACAAGTCTTTGCACGCTCAAGCGGAGCAAACTCGTCAACCTCGATCAGCGGGTTCATGCAGGCGGCTACCAGCTTTGCCTCGCCCTCACCACACGACATCACTGCTCATGACATTCTCTCTGCCATTGAGAGATTCGCACTGACTGAAAAGACGTGCAGTTCCTGTGAGAGTACGGAAACTACGACCCTCGTTCCGCCCGCTGTGACCTCTTCTGGCGTACCTGACCAAAAACATGCACGATACACTCAATGCCGTAACACCTGAGGATCCTCCCTACTGCGTGGAAACGCGAGGAGGAAGAACAGCGAAACACCGATGTATTTTATCTAAACATCTGTGTTCCGAGGAAGAGAAGCAGATCGACGCAGCCGCCAACGAGAGAATGCCGTTGACGATCCAGAGAAAGTCCTGCTCTCACCTAGTCACAGACAAGACGATTCAGCTCCCTCATCCGTGAGACGCATATGCATCGGAGACGGACGATACCGACCAATGCCTGTGCATGGAGAGCCGACCGTGCGATAAGACTCACACATCGTGGCGTGTCATGATCTGGCTGCAGATCACTGTGCTCTGTGGAGGAGCGTCAGCATCCGCCGATATTCCGCATGTGGAGCAGTACGCAGCTGCTGATCAGCGCTCGGCATGTGCTCCTCCATCGGACCACATCACCGCCGCAGATCAGCGCGCGCATGAGTCCGCAGACCACTTCAGAATGCGCTCCATCGACGCATCGATGGAAGCGTTCTCGCCAATCGCTGCAGCTCACGCACGAGTGTGTGGCGAGTCTTCATCCTGTTCGAGGTCGAGAGCGCATCATGGATCAGATTTGCCGCATGATTTTGCAGTGGCGAGTTATCCCGTCCGAGCTCTTCGAGGACATGACATGTGTGCTGCTGAATCAGTTCCTGCCCCTCATCCAGATTGATGGTATTCGTCGCGTGAGAATACGCGATAGAAATCCGTCGCCGATCTTTTCCCGCTCCAGCTGCTCCAGTGCATCCCTTATAGAGGCATACGTCTCCTCCGTCGCCGCCTCCCTGACAAGTATCCGCGAGATACTTGTCAGGGCTATCCCATCCTTCTCGCGCAGGAGCTCGTCGAGTCGTTGCATCAGCACGGCAGATCCTCCTTCAGGAGTAAATCCCTCAGGCGCGACGAGAGATAGGGAAACGATCTGCGAATTCCTCCGACGCAGAAAGGATGCACGAATAAAGTGCAGGATCATTCCTGGTCAGCTGTTCCTCCGTTGTCGGACGGCGCAGATAGTTTTCTATCATTGGAAAGAGGTGCATCTGCTCCATGTGGTGGATCTTGCGCTTGAGAAGAACTCCTTCTGAACCATCGTGACAATCGGTTGAACAAAGCTGTCACGGCGACGCGGCAACAGCGCTGTATGATAGGGAAATCCGAGCGGCTTTCCCGAAAGATCGCCGTTACTGCAAACCAGTCCGCAACCCGCCGACCAGTGCTGCTTTCACTTACTGCGAGCAACGCACGCACCCAGGAGAGAATCCGCAAATCTGATATGAAGGAAAAGAGGCCACAGAAAGAGGACTGCCGAGCAGCAGTGCGGCATCTGCTTTATTCCACGTACGCATCAGTCCCCCATCCTTTCCGTCATACAGACGATGAGGGAAAAGTGCTATACCAACTGCTGCCGCTGACAACAGCACCATTGATGCGGATCATCTGAAGATCGGTGCGCACCCTTTCCTTCCACAAATGAAACGAGCTCATCGTCCGACTTTTGATTCAGGTACCACGCAAAGCGGGCAATCATCCCGTGGTGTTTCTCGACCTCTCCCGCCGCGAGCGATTTCATCCATCGGTCAACACGACTTGCCACGGGACGGAAATGGGCGTATGCTTCGATTTTCTGATGGGAGCTCGCACGTAGGGAATCCAGATGGATGATTCCTCTCATTCGGCTCTCGATGAAATCCGACAAAATGGACTCCATGTCAATGTCCTCAATCAGATGCTCCTTCGCTCGACGCATCGTCGTGTGAAAATCATCATGATCGCTGAGCGATGCAAAGAACGAAGAGAGTGCCCGCACGCCTTCGCGGTGACGTGGATTCTCCATCTCCAATGCCGCCGTAAGAATCTCCTGCAGCCGTTCTGTGATCCACGATGCAATCATCGTATCGTCTACGAATGAGAGAACGAGGCACGGATCATCCCATCGCCCTCTATTTCTCACGAATAGAACTATATTGTCATGGAGGATCTCTTGAAAGAGCTGGGTCTGTACCAGCTGGATACCGACGCGTACAAGTACCTGAAAAATCCGCTCTGTATGATGCTGCCCGTAAAGAGCGCCATCAAGTCTCCTGCGTGGTCTTCGGGCGGCAGCTGATAAAGTGCCTGTTTCACGTATGGCGTCAGCTCGTGTGAAATGCGCGTACCGTCAAGATCCGCACCACATAGCGGGAGCACGTCGATGGCAGTGTCCGTCAGGCGTTCCTCCCCACCGCGTTGCAGTAAATAGTCTGCGAGCATTGCCCCATATTCTCGCGCTCAATGACCGCCATAATATTCTTCTTGCTGAGGAGATCCTCCGAGGAGAACGCAACGATTGACTCCATAATCCGCCCACGATTTCGACGTAGAATATCGGTACGATGCGAGATGCCGCGGTCGGCTGAGAAATCGCCTTGATGGCGAACCAGTTCAGTTAGTCCGCCGATCGTCGCCGCGATAAATCCATGATGAATCGTTGATAGGGAGGAGACTGCTCCCCTGTCCTGCTGTCCCAGCAGCACCAAGGGCACTGAGCGCAAGAGCCAGATTTGCCTGATGTTCCTTCTGCACTCAATCGCCTCACAGTGTTTCCGCTAACTGCTTGAGATACGCGCGGAACGGATCGCCGAGATCACTGCGCGCAGAGCAAACTCCACCGTCGCCTCCAAGAACCCGAGCTTATCTCCCAAATCATGCGACGTCCTCAAAATTATAGGTATAGACCGTGTCCTCTGGGCAAGCACCTTGAGTGCATCCGTCAGCTGAATCTTCCCCTTTGCCGGGCTCTGTATTCTGCAAGATAGAAAAATCTGGGCGGATGATGTATCGACCGAGCATCAGCCATACGGCTGGTGCCCTCAGCGAGTGCAGGTTTTCGATCATACGGAGACACGCATCAGACGCTCATTTCCATCGTTCCTGCAAACGATACCATAGGAGGAAACCTTGCATCAGCGACAATCTGACGCCGAGAGACAGAGCTGTCTCCTCATAGACATCGATCAGCTGACGCGCAGCGCAGGACGCTGCTGGATGGTAAACGACATCATCACCGAGGAGCACGGCGAACGGCTCGTGCCAGCCTAGCACGGGCGCACAGAATCGCACATCTCCCAGACCGCGCATATACCTCTGGCGGATCGAGTGGACATTGACATCGGTCGTCCTGTACGCAGGACGTTGAGAAGATCCTGCCGCCCCTTACGCAAGAGCTCAGTCTCCGAGTGTCGGCGCGGAGTCAAATGATCCTCGATGCGCGTTTCCATGACCGCTGATGATCAGAATATCCTCGATACCGCTTGCCAGGGCTTCCCTCCACAATATACTGATGGTCGGCTTATCGACAATGGGCAGCATCTCCTCGGTGTTGCTTTCTACGCAGGAAGAAATCGTGTTCCATATCCTGCTGCCGGAATAACCGCTGTATTTGCTGTGCCACGACTATACTCTCCATCCATATAAATAGAGCGGAGGCGCTTGAACCCCCGCATATCTCTGTATGATTCAGCGTGCCAGAACATCGAGTACTGCATTCGATGTCCGACGTACATGCCGTTCCAGCAAGATCCGGCGTCAGCGTCTTTTTCTCCGAGCTAGCAGCGTCTCGATGGCACGGAGCACGCGCTCTGACCACTCTGTTTCACCAAGAAAGTCTGCGCAACGGACCAGATCGATAATGGACGCGTGATCCCTGCCCTGCAATATCAGGAGCACTCCCGTGAATCGGCTCGAACATCGACGGATAGAGTCGCTCAGGGTTGAGATTCGCCCCGGCTGCGAGCCCCATCCCGCCCGCAATCGCCGCACCAAGATCGGTGAGAATATCGCCGAAGAGATTGCTCGTCACCACGACGCCGAACCGCTTTCGATCTTGTTGACGAAGAACATGCTGCTGCATCGACAAGCAAGCTGTGTGTTCTCAACATCGATACCCTTCCCGATCTCGGCAAGATCTCATCCCAAAACACCATCGAGTATCGCAGGATTCCCCTTTGAAATCGAGGTAAGCGTGCGCTTCTCACGTCGCGCCAGCTCGCAGGCATAACAGATGACGCGCTCACATCCGTGCCGTGAGAGTATACCCTCGTCTGGAGTGCCGTCTCACGCGGTGTCCCGGGACAGAGCCGTGCACCAACATTCGCGTACTCCCCTTCACTGTTCCCGCGCACCACGATCATATCGATATCGCGTGGAGAGATATCCGCGAGCGGGCACGGAGCACCGTGCAGGAGACGAACAGGGCGTAAATTGATGTATTCATCAAAGCCACGGCGGATGCGGAAAGCAGGAGATCGCCGAGCGACACATGGTCCGGTACACCTGGATAGCCCACAGCCCCCAGATAAATTGCATCGTAACCGCGCAGGAGATCGAGCCCGTTTTCCGGCATCATCTCGCCGGACTTCAAATAGTACTCACATCATGGAAGTCCTCAATGTGACAGAGAACGCCCGTCCATCTGTGCAATTCCCGAAAATACCTTTTTCCTCAGCGATGACCTCAGGTGGAATCCGTCTCCTGCAATCACCGCGATATGAAACTGTTTCATCTAGCTCCCCCACCCAATTTCGCATAGACATGAGCGATTAGGAATGCTCTGCAATCGTCTTGATGAGTAGCGACTCCTGCTGACGCGGCAGACCGCTCATGCGGGGGCACGGCCAGCCAATGAGGAAAGTCCACCTTCTGCATTCGCGTGAGTTTTCGTGCCCTCACGCAGCGCACGCGTCAGCTGCACCCCGCGATGCTCGCATCGCGTTTCAGCTGTACCTGCATCGCGAGCTGTCCCGCAAGGATGTGTCGGCGCACCATCCAGGATCCATCCAGACTCTCTGCGGCAGGCGGCACAGGCGCTGCTGACGAGAAGTGGGAACGCCGTCAGGACACCGTGTGCTCGGGCGCGGGGGACATGTCCTCTGTGATCGGCGGTGCAAGATGCGACTCCGTCTCTCCCACGGTGGAAAACTCCTGCGGCTTCGTGGTACGGCGGGTGGGTGGCGGGCGCATTCAGTGCGAACTCACGCGGCAGCTGCTGATACCGGGGACGCGCTCGGGTCTGCCTTCAGCATCTGCTGGCTGCGGGCGGAAGCTGTGCCCTGCAGCAGCGGCTGGAGCGGTGGGCGGCGCATCGGAGACGACACGCTCCTGGGGAGGCGGTGTCTGCATCGGTGCTTGCTGCGGCGCGGGTGATGATTCTCGACGCACTCGCAACGGGCATCCGGTCGCGCTCAGATTCACATCGCCGACAAGCTCCTGCAGTGGGCGGCCTTCCTTCGCGGCGCGAGCTTCTGCTCGTTTCGACATCTGCTGCTGTAATCGATAACGGGCTGCGCCTTCTGTGCAGCGAGAGTGTGAACGAGAGAGAGCTGCTCCTTATTGCGCTCTGCAATCCTCATCCACCGTCTCCCAGCGGAGGCGTGTTACCAGCGGTGTATCTTGGCAGGTGCCGTGCCGAGCGGACGAACAGCAGCATCCTTCTGCTGCCCGGAGATCGATGCTCATAGTGGTCAGCATCGGCACGTTCCTCCACCGCCGGTGCATTGGCACGATCCGTCACCAGTCGATTCGCATGGAAGAGGTCCTGCCGAGTCCACCGTTCCAGGTGTCGCTGCATAGGTTGTACCGGAGGTCAGTGCGACGACATCTGCCGCCAGTCAACATTGTGTTTTTCGGATGACATCTTCGCGAGTCTGTTCTCCTTCTTTCTCTCTCACCACGTCACTTACTGCATTGTGCGCGCGCCCGCCATAAACGTTGCTACGGACTTCGCACGGGCGTCGGATTATCAATGAGCTCAAGCCCATACCGCTGTCCATTTGCCCCACGGAAGAACATCACTGCCGTCTGATTTGTCCGCCTTCGCCGTCGCATCGACGACGCCATCGCCATTCTCGTCAATATCGACTCTGCCGTCATGGCAAAGATCGCCATTGGTATCCGAGAGATTGATCAGCATGATCCCTCGTATCCGTTGCTGTGCTGAATACGTTCCAGCAGGTTCACCGCATCCTCTGGATCATCGATGTTGAGATTCGGTACGGACGTATCGAGAATGCATTGACAAAACCGCCCACGCGTACTTGATATTGTACTCATTGTCAAAAATGAGATCTCGCCCTCACGGTCGCATAGAGTGCCGACGCTGGAATCACTCCGACGGGTTTCTGCGGGCACATGATGCGTAGCCGTATGTCTTTCATAGGGATATGTCAGCGCATCGGGGGCAATCGTCTGTGTTGCCGCCGGTGTCGCTGATTCTGTCCCCGCTGGCACATCAGCCGCTGCAGCATAGGAGCTGCCGCAGAGCAGTGCTGAGAGCGAAAAGAGCAGCGACGAGTTTCAGATAGCGTTTCATTCATCCATCCTCAATCATCTCCTGACCAGCGAAGAGCTATTGACGGCGGCACGCTTAATCTCGGCGCGTACGCCGGAAAAATACATTTTTCCACCGAAGTTTTCCCAGAGCAGATACAGCGATGTAGACCAGTCCGACCGGCTTTTCCGGGAGAACCGCCGCCGGGACCGGCGATCCCCGTGATGCCGACGCCAAACATCTGTCTGCATGAGGTCGCGTACCCCTCTGCCATTGCCCGCGCCGTTCCGGAGGGACAGCACCCGTGCGCGATGAAAGCGTCTCCTCCGGCACGTGCAGGATACGGGACTTCACGTCGTTTGGGTAGGATACGACACTCCCCTACGACGCAGAACTGCCGGGCACGTCTGTGAGCGTACTCGTGAGCAGCCCGCCCGTACAAGACTCTGCACAGGAGATCGTATAGCCTCTTGCACAGAGCATTTGCCCAACCATATCCGGCAGCCGTTCTCTCTCCGGCATCACTGCACCCTCTCTCCGACAATATCGCATGCAGCCCTGAAGGAGACGCACGCGGACAATCTCGCCCGGTGCACTCTCTGCATCGCCTTCGATATAGATCTTGGCATCACCTCAGGTGCTTCGCGGTAGGGAACGTACCAGGCACATCCCCGACTGCTCGCGTCATGTCCCTCGATGAGAACATCCAACTCCTGATGCTCCAGCCCGATATTGATCTCCTCGGAGATCTTACTCTGGAGACTCACTGAGGTCATGGTAACGCTCTGCATCACCCTCTTCGGAAACCTTCTTCCCCATTGCCGCCGCGGCGTGTCCTCCTCCGCAGGGTAGGTAAAGATTCCCACCTTATCGAATCGCTGCTTCTCCACAAAAAGCGACGCAGTGTCTGATACTGGGCGTCGGTCCTCCAGGGGAAGCCAACGATGAATGTCGAGCGAATCGCGACTCCCGGGATGCGTTCCCGCAGCTTTGCGATCGGCTCTCCATCCGCCCGTGTATCGGGACGATTCATCGAACGCAGCACGGCATCATGCGCATGCTGCAGAGGCAGATCGACATACTTGACCACCTCTTTGGCTCCAGTGGCAAAGACCTCGATCAGCTCATCGGTAAAATACTTTGGATAGCTGTATAGCACACGAATCCACGCAATTCCGTCGATCTTTGCAAGCTCGCGCGAAGCGTCGGCAGCATTGGCTTTTTGATAGCAATCAGCCCATAGTTTGCGCTGTCCTGCGCGATGAGAACCAGCTCGCCGAACACCGGCAGCGGCGAGCTCATCGTCCCTCCGCTACGATATCCTCCATTGGACGGCTGCGAGAGCTCCCGCTAGGAGTGGAATCGCACAGAACGCACAGCGATGATCGCACCCCTCCGCAATCTTGACACGCCGTATAGTTCGGTGTCGTCCGCAGGCGCGGTGTACTTTGGCATCGTAGATCGTATCATCCTTCCCCGCGATGAGCAGGCGGCGCCTTGAGCGTCGCCTCGATCATCCATGATAGCTCCACGCCCCCGTCCGATGATGGCATCCGCCTCCGGGATCTCATCGAGAGCTACTGCCCATATCGCTGTCCAAGACAGCCCGCTACGATGAGACTGCGGCAGCGCCCGTCTCCCTGTAGTCCGCCATCCAGCACCGTCGTGATCGACTCCTCTTTGCCGACTGAATAAAGGCACGTGTTGACAATCGGGATATCTGCCTCTGACGGATCATTGGTAATATCGATGCCATGCTCACGCATAATGCCGAGCATAACCTCGTATCAACCAAATTCTCTTTGCACAGCCAAGGCTGATAAAACCTGCTTTCACTGGTTACATTCACAACTACTCTTCATAGAACCGACACCTGTTTGACCCAACGATCGAGAAGGACGCTTCTTCTGCCGGGCACATAATACGGCTACCTCTTAAAAATATTGATATTCTCTTCCCGCAAACATCCGATAGGACAGCGTCACGTTGGTCGTCAAAACAGATATGTTGCCGTGCCAGCGCAGCTGCCGCCTTCATCCGTCAGCAGCCAGTCAGCAAAAATCCTCCGCCGCCTGCACATCGTGCCGCCCGCGCGAAATGCAACCCCCGTACCGCCATAACTCACCGCCGCCGTCCCGTCCGTCGGATAGAGCACACGGATGATAGTCATCGTGAATATAGCGGAGCGTCTGCACCGAGAACAGCAACCGAGACATCGACCTCCCCATCCCCGCTCGCCGGGCCGGGCGTATGCAAATAGCGGAATATTGCATGATCTGCGGCTGAATCCTGCGCCAAATCGTGTAAAAGGTGTTGTTCACCGCACCAGCAATCATCACAACATACTGTATAGCAGATGGATGAGGCATCAGCCGCCATAAATCCGTCGTACCGATGCGTATATCCTTCTGCTGCGCTAACAGCTACGAGTCCTAAAGATCGAGATGCGTGCGTAGATAGTCTTGATTTATTGCAAAGACGATCGGATCATACCACACCCGTCCAATACCCATCGGGCTGACGAAATTGATCGGCGACCTGATCGCTCCGTTCGACCGATAGGGCACAAGGTACCCCGTTGCCGCTGCGCGATCGAGCACCGCGGTCCGCGAGGACAAGTGCTGCCGGCACTCACGCCATTTCCTACCTGCCCTCCAGGCGCTTCTGTATCTGCTCTGCGGATGAGGAACGAAACCGACACGGATATTATACCCTTCGTACGCTCCCCAGACAGTGCTGCCGCAGCTCCGTCGGCAGCGCGTCGTATATGCCAATAATCCCGCAGCGGGCGGCGCGCAAGTGCCGCGTACTCTGCCGTCCGACGGACAGATACGCCGCCCCCGTAGCAGCCACGAGAACAGCGTCGCGATCATCAGGAACAAAGAGCGGAAACCACTACGAAAAAACCTCTCGAATAGAAGAAGATACACTGCTACTATTATAAACACCCTTTGAATCTACAAGAGCATACATCCATCCCGTTCATTTGGTTGCTGGAATGTCTCGTGACAATTTCGTGATGGTCTCGACGTGCGAAGTTTGTGGAAACAGATCGACCGGCTGTACTTCCTGCGCATGATAACCGTGTTCTTTCAGTATGGCGAGGCCACGTGCGAGAGAGTGGCGGGATTGCATCGAGATGTAGATGATGCGCTGCGGCTTCTATATCGGCGAAGGTTTGAGGACGGTCGAGTGCAGCCTGCACGCGGCGGGTCAACGACAACGACATCCGCCGGACGAATCCTGGTTTGTAGAGTGCCGACATGACTTTTGTCGCATCGTCGACGATAAATCCTGCATTTTGACACATTATTATCACGGGCATTCTTTCGCATCGTGAGAATGGCAGGCTGCACGATTTCGATGCCGTAGACCTTACGTGCCTCTGGGCAAGAAAAAGGGTGATTGTCCCTGTGCCGCAGTAATGCATCAACAACATTGGCCCCGTCCCATGGAGATCCGGGTAGGAAAGTACTTGTTCATAGAGGCGTTCAGCCTGCTGCATTAGACCGAAAAAAGGATCGGTGAAATGTGAAATGCAGCCGTCCGAGCCCATCGAGAATGGTCGGCTTCCCCTCAGAGGGAGCACTCGTGTCACGCCCCATGATGACATTGTTCCGATAGGTCTGATGTTTTGATGTACGCTGACGAGGTTCGCAAATGCTCGCAGCAGTCGAACAAATTCCTTTGCACGGCAGCTGTCTGTCGCTGTGACGATCACCGCCATATAATGCCATTCTGCCCGACACGCCCAAACGACGGTGATGCCCTTTATGTGTGTCCTCATTGTAGACAGGAATGCGAAGTTGCGCGACAATAGCGCGTACGGCATTGGCAAGCGCATTATTTGGGTCTACGAATATGACAGTTCTCCGTATCGATGATCGTATGGTTTCCCGTGCGAAACAGCCAACGACGATTTTCCCTTAGCGATACTCGACGGGAAACCGCATTTATTGATAGTTCCACGGTGGTGCCGCAAGGGTCTCCACCGAGACATGAGGTAGCCTGATATGAGACAGTGCATCAATCACCTGCTGACGCTTCGCGCGCAGTTGTGCCGCATAGAGAGATGCTGAGCTGACAGCCGCCGCACTTCCTCATAAAGGCTGCATAAAGGTGATGATCATTGTTTGCTGAAGAATTTCCAAACGTCCACGGGCATAGGAGGTTTACCTCCTCAATGCGTACCATGACCCGTTCGCCGGAAGTGCATTGGGACAACACAGTAAGTTCGTTATCGCCCGACGCCTCGCCGCTCGTTCCGAGCCGGTCGATGCAAATCTCACAGACTTCCCTCGACGTACGGGGAGTCCGCACGCGTGTCTGCGCCTTTTTGTTTTTCATGACTCTCGAACGCCACCTTCAAATACTCATCGGGGTATTTAGGGATACATCCGCACCGTGTCTCGGAGCCCTGTTCCGTGCGGAATCCTGAGAACGCCCACCGCGCGTTTCCGCATTGGCTTGCGGTGTCCATGTTTAATCGAGCTGTTCCGAAGTACGCTGTTTCCCGCCCCGTAACGCCAAACTTTTCATGCTGATGTGCAACACTTTCGCTGGGATCCGGTTTTCGCGGAAGTCCCTCCCGATCACCGGATGATCTCCTGAACATACGCGAGGAAACAGCGCTGTAATAGCTGCGTTTCATGCGACTTTTGATGATGTTTATTCGTGCAGACAGCCAGTGAATACCGCGCCGGTGGAAGTTCCTCCAGTATCTCCATGTATTACCGTCATAGGGAACGGTCTTACAGGAGGTTTTCAGCATAGCGTTCTTTGTACTCGCCATAAACGATGGACAATGTTGCGTCCGCCGCCTCCGATGCGGTGGCAGAATCCGCTCAATCGAAGTTTCTGTGTTCCATTTCCGACAAAATATCGATACTTCCGCTGCATACGTCGGAAATGATATGCTGATAGGACAGCATTGCTATACCGTCTGCCAAATCTTCGCTGAATTGATCAACGTGCCGTCCAAATCGAAAAAATCGCAGCCTTATACTGTATGGCAGTCTCCTTTGAGAAAACAGCCTTCCCCTGTGAAAGACTGCTTTCTTCAGCCGTTTTTTTGCTAAAAGTTCGACCATCTGCGGGTTTGCCTTTGCCCTTGGACCGTTTCATCACTTGTCCGACCAAGGCACCGATTGCCTTTATTGCCGCCCTTGTAGTCCTCTACCGGCCTTTGCATTACAGCGATGACTTGATCGACGATGCTCGATCCTTTGCAGGTCCGTAATCTGATGAGAGCCCCTTGTCCTGACGATCTTCCGAGTATCAGGAGATGTCTACATTTCCTCGAACACGGTTTCGCTGATCTTAGGACGAAATCGTCCCCTGGTACGAGAGGAGAATCATCTCGCCGAGGCGCTTTGCATCGACAGGAGTCCTCGATCGTTTTCCTCTGCGTTCAGGTTCTGGAGATCGCCATCAGCCAGTTTGCCGCCAGTTTCTGCATCTGCCTCGTTGCGTCATCGGCATCATAGTACTCAGCCATCGCACGCGAGCTCGTGATGATGGCCCGCATCGTATGCGAGAGTCCTGCCCGTCCATCGACGCACGCGCGACGGGCGCTCAGCCCGGCAGCTCACGCCGCACCGCCTCAATCTCCTTCACCGTCACGATGGGCGCGGAAGATCGGGCCCGGCATATAACGGTAGTCATGCGCTCCTTGCTGCGCATGGAGAGCGTCATACTGCTACTCTGGATCCCACGTTCGTGTCTCCCACACGTAAGTCCGCCGTCCTCGAGCAAAATTTCCGTCTGACGCTCGATCTCGCAGTTGATCGCATCTTCCAACGCTTTGAAGGAGTTGATGTTTTCATCTCCGTCCGTGTGCCGAGCTGGTCTGAGCCAACAGGACGCAGGGAGATCGTTGATGTCCGCGCGAGATTGCCCTCCATGCGGCAGTCTGAGACGTCGATACCCATGATCGACTCATCTTCCACAGGCACGTGCTCTCTGGCTGAGGACATATCGGGCCCGAGACAATCTCAAGCAGGGGAACGCCGCGGTTGTAGTCCACATTGGATTGAAGCAGAATCCTTAATCGTCGTACCGGAGGAACGAGTTTTCCTGCGTCCTCCTCCATGTGGATGCGCGTCAGACGAAATGCGCTTTTCCCCTCTTCCTGTATCGATATCCACCCAGCTGCTGCTCCGGCGATAGGCAGGTCGTACCGCGAGGTTTGGGTTCTTCGGCAAATCCGGATAGTAGTAATTCTTGCGGTCGAACTTGCTGTATCCGTTGATCGTGCAGTTCGTCGCCAGCCCCGCCTTGATGGCGAAATGGACGACCCCACGGTTGACGAGACAGGAACGCGCCGGGCAGACTGAGGCAGACGGGCAGACATGTTCTGCGGGCTCCGAACCCCGTAGCACAGCCGCAGAAAGATCTTGACACTTTTGTCTTGGAGCTCGCAGTGAATCTCGAAGTACCGATGATTGCCTTCGTATTTCATGCCCTTCCTCCAATCGGCGCCATTTCGTATGGAAATCATGCCCCTGCTCATAGGCAACGTCGCGACGCAGGATCGTCTCCTCCGCCAGCGGTCGACCGATGATCTGAAGTCCGATCGGAAGTCCCGCCGCAGTGAAGCCGCAGCATGAGATCCCGAGCCCTGGGCGAGATCTAGTGGAACGAGTCGAAATATCCCGCAGATACATCTGCAGGGGGCTCACCACCGATGCGATACGCTGGCGTCGGTGCCACAATGGTGTCATGATGACATCCACCTGCTCAAAGGCTCGCGTAAAGTCCTGCTGAATGAGCGTCCACCTTCAGTGCCTTTGAGGTACGCATCGTAATATCCGGCGTGAGAGTGCAGGTTGCCGATGAGAGGATGCGCCGTTTACCTCCGCGCCGAATTTCTCCGTACGTCCGCGTCATCATATCGACGATGATCCTTCCGTCCGCCCGTGCGCCATAGCTGACCCCGTCATAGCGTTCCAGATTCGTCGCAGCCTCTGCAGGCGCAATCAGATAGTAGTGAGACGGCATAGTCCGTATGCGGCAGGGAGATTTCACGAACCTCGCCCCCATCGCCTCCATATCCGCAATCGCCTTGCGGATTTGATGCTCAACCTCCCGAACCATTCCGTCGAAGTTAAATATTCTCGGGAAACCGATTCAGCCCCTTGGACATCTGCAGAAGTGCCTGTGTATAGTCCGGACATCGGCGGCGGCTCGCCGTCGAGTCCATCGGACCGCCCCGCAATTACGTTCAGATGGCTGCATCCAGACATCACGCGTGAGCGGTCCGATCTGATCGAGTGATGACGCATACGCCATCAGCCCATAGCGAGACACGCGTCCATAGGTTGGCTTCAGTCCGACAATACCGCAGAACGGCGGGCTGACGAATCGACCCACCGGTATCGCTGCCGAGCGCCCAAATTGCCGTTCCTGATGCTGCAGCGGCACTGCCGCCTGACGATCTTCCGGGAACACGCGCCAAAGTCCCAAGGGCCAGCGTCGGCTGAAAGGCGGAGTTCTCCGTCGAGCTTACCCATGGCAAACTCATCGAGATTCGTTTTTCTGAGAATGACGGCGTCCTCTGCGTGCAGTCATGACCGTCGCATCATAGGGGCGGAACAAAGCCTCCAACATCTTGGACGCGGTTGTCGCATACACCGATGGTGCAGATATTATCTCAATAGCACCGGAATCCTCGCGAGAACGGAATCTTCTCTCCTGCGGCACGTTTTGCATCCACGGTATCCGCCTGAGCAGCGGCACCGCGTGTTTCCAGGCTGCATGCGCCGACATCGCCCCTACGGCATCCATGCGTGAAAGCACATCCTCGGTCGTTCACGGGCGCTGATTCAAGCAGTGCGAGCATATCGTGCAGGACATGCGCCGCTCTTCATATACCTCAAAACAGCCCCTCCACTCTTCGAGTACCTTCGCACTTTGAAATACCCGTCCTCCAGCGGTGCATTTGAAAGCGCCGCCTCGTTGGAAAGAGACGGCGCACCGTCTGCGCGAAAGACATTCGATGGGCAGCATACGTCGTCGGCTGCACATCTTCCCGTATCACACGCGAGAGATTAACCACCGTACGAGAAAGTCTCCCAGACGCTAGTGCCTCTCTTCCTTTCCTCGGTCGGAATCGAAAGACGCGAGATGCGCGGTTACCCTGAGATCCTGTTCCGTTACCTTCATAGACCCACCATTCTTCCATGCTTTCGGGAAGCACTGATAAACGCGGTGCGACCATCCGCACACCCCATTTTATCAGCAGCGATTCCCTAGTCGCAGTTTCGATATTATAACAAATCACTTCATCGGTATCAAACGGAAATCACTACACCCGCGGCGGTCGACAAAATCTGCCGAGAGGTGAGCAGAATCTCCCGCAGGAGTTTGAGTGCTGCTGTCGATGTACTGTTGGCATCAAGCGGCGGCGAGAGCTCCACCATATCATATGCGACAACCCTGGCATCCACAAGAATAACGAGAGTGCCGCCTCATCACGCCCAATGAACGTGACACCACCTGCTCCGGCGTTCTAAATACCGGGAAAACAGAGAGGGATCGCGACGTCGAGGTCAATCGTCGATAGACAGGACGTCCCCGTGAGCACGGGCAATCACATCCGAGATACCGGCAAAGGTAAATGCGGATGGAGATCCGTATGCCCCGCCTGTGCCCACCGCCACCGTCGCCCGCCGCTGCGTATCCCAACTGATGAAATGCGCCCATCGCTTAGCATCCCACGCACGGCGGATAATGGTCGTACGGGGAAAGTTTGTTGCCGAGATATTCTACGCAGATCGCGCGCATCGAAGGAACGGATGGAGATCGGGGTACCGCTTGCCGCAGCTTCGATTGGTGGGAGGCTGACCAGATGCTCCCGCCGATCAGAAAGGGCAGCAGCTCGCCGTGCAGGATCGTCTCGCGCTCTCCAATCATCGCTGGGCGCCTCGTCTTGGCACGCCAAGCAGCTCCAAACTCTCCGTCAGTATGCGTGCGTCCCAAGATCGAGTTCCTGATACGGGCTGTACGTCTCCAGTCCGTAAGACTCGCCTTACCGTGTACGTTGTGCAACGTGCCCGACGATAGGAGGTCGTCGAGTCAAACGGCGCACCAACGAGGGCTAATATGGCTCTCATAGGTGCTATCGCAGCCGAGAATGTTTCAACGTTGCGGTTCCATATCTTCTGAGTATCTCCTCCACATATTCGGCAGAGCAATGCCGCTGCATGAAGCTGCGTACGTAGTATGTCCTCGAATGCCGAGTGCCCATCAGAAATCGACGCCTCCACGGGACGGCGGTTCTTGGATGAGAAGCCAAGAAGCACGACCCGACGGATACGTCGGAATATGCAATCGAGGACGCGGCTGTATGGGAAACGAATGAACAACGCGCTTGTGCATCCGCCGTACGGTGGCATAGGCGTCCTGCTCGTAGAAGGGGCCGTGCTGGTTGATCATGATGCTGTCGGCTTCGAGGCCTTGAAGCAGCTGCCATAAAACCTTGCGAACAGCCCTCCCACCCCAAAAGACCGTCGAACCACAATGAGATCAGAGATACCGACCGGTCGTCGCAACAAAGCGCAGCCTGTCTGCTGCGGATGCTCACGCGATCATCCAGCCCGCCGTCGATTACTTGAAGATATTCACGGCAGACATCGATCACTACCCATCCTACCGAGGATCAATATGCTGCACCGACGGGTAGCGCAGGCTCGCACCGTCCCCCCGTCCCCGCCGCCAATCACGAATGTTCGCTCTGGATGCACATATTATCGGTACATGAGTGATCATCCCGCGATAGATGAACTCATCCTTCTGTGAGCAACGAGGCCGGAAAGAAACAAAAATCGCCCGAACTCGGGCGACTCGAATACGTCAATGCGCTGAACTCACTTCGTCCGCTGTAGAGCTACACGATCTACGCGGGATGGAGAACCCGCACATTCGGTGTATGTTCTCCTGCATACCAAAATCTCCAGCTACTCTATCTCTCCGTCACAGCATTGAGACGCTGTATACTCATATCCTCCCGGTCCTGTGATCTGACAGCCCTTTTCTTGCACATAGCGGATGTACGTCAGAATCTCGTCCGTGATCTCCTCCCCTGCAAGGATCGATACCGGAGGATAGCACATGACAAACTCGGCGCACAGATACCCCGGTCTCTGATGGGCAGGGACCTTCTCCGCATAGAGAACGCATCCTGTGGACCACAGACCACCACGATCAATATACCCATCTTGAGCGTCTTGAGGATCCTTTTGCGATAGTTTCGCGACGTGACTCCGCTAAAGCTGCCGCGACAAGCCGCTCATCATCCTTCGGACGGTCGTTTACAGAAACATAGGCAAGCAAGTTTTATATCCCCGAACTCGGTCTGATGTCATAATCATCGCGCAGGATGTCATAGACCGATGCTGGCGAGCCCCGTTGCACGCGTAAAGATGACAGCTCGTCGTATCGAAGCCATACACGCATCGCCGTCGATCAGCCTGCGACGCCCATAGGCATAGTAGTTCCTGACAGTTGATCCCATCAATGAGCATAGGCGACAAGTCCGATGCGGTCGATCGATCACTACCGCGCAGTGCCAAATTGCGGCGGCTGATATCAAGACTGCGAGAAGTGATATAACGTCGTCTCGTGTGATATTGATGATCTGATGGACATATCCGAGCGGCATCGGTCCGCACAGAGAAGAATGGAGCTCTGCGTCGCTGAGCCGCCGACTTGTGTGATGCTGATCGCACCATATCCGCGCCCGCATCCATCGCCAGCAGTCGATCGAAACAGGTGCGTACCGTGTGCCCTCATCGACCAATACCTTCATCCTGCGGCATGCGCTTTTCCGTAATGGCACGCAACTGAGCAGATGTTGCAATAGGTCGGATTGCTGACAACACCGCTTTTGGCGTCCGGATGGCGCTCATTGCTGCTGCGACATCGTCCGTGCAGCATCCCGAGCGCAATCCCAAGTGTATCCTCGATGCCGGGATTGACATAGATCGGCACAGTGCCGCAGAGAATCAGTGCATTGATGGCACTACGATGGATATTGCGCGGCATGATGATCTTGTCACCGCGTCCTACCGTCGATAGGATCATTGCTCACCGAGCCCGCCCGTCCCGCTGACCATGAAAAAAGCATGGCGGCACGAATGCTTCTGCCGCCAGATGCTCTGCATCACGAATCACGGAGACCGATGGTGAGATTACGAGCATCTCATCGAGTTTACACGACATCAAAAGACAGGCAGCCCCGAGTGAACGCAGCCAGCTCCGGATCGTTCTTACCGCGTTTGTGCCCCGGCACATCGAACGAACGAAGCGTGCCCGCTCACCCGCACAAGTGCCTCCTCAATGGGCGCATTCGTCTGGGAGAGATAGGCATTACTCTCCGACAGGAGGCGAGAGACCAGATCACGCGCCGTAGGCGGCTGCATTTCTACTCGTCACCCAACGCACAGCCTCCGTCACATCCGGTTCAGCCGGACTTCCCGCATGACGATAGGACTGGCAGCACGAGAATATCCTTCGCCGCAGGCGGAATCCGCCCGCTCCACGACGATCCAGATACTGACTGCGGCGTAATTGTTCAGATCGTCGACTGTTTTTATTGTAGGCGTGATACATCGCCTGAATGGATTTCTCCTCATCCTGAAGAGCAGACTTAGAAAAAGACGATCATCCCGACTGATGTTGACATCCCCGAGCGATCAAGCAGTGGCTGCCTGGATGCCGCCGCGACGCTCGCCACGGCTCAGGCAGAACCGTCGTGCCGAGATTTCCGCTGCGGAGCATCTCAAGACGTACCGGAATCTGGCAGGATGACGACCAGTGACATCCTCTTCACGCATCCCGTTGGCGGCGAGATCTCATCCGTCACATGCTCGATGATCGTACTGGAGACTGCGATCTCCCTTGCCGCGCAGATCAGGATGCACCTCGCCCCATCGGATGCAACGAGATTGTAATTGCCGTCCGTATAGAAACCGGCACGATATCAACCACCGAACGGGCGAAAATCACAGCCAGCAGGTCAGACACCGCTCCATCGAGATTTCCAATTTGCAGTGCCGCATCACGATCCATTGCACTCTTGAACGGCTGCAGCTCCACTCGACGCCTTCCTCGGTAAAGTAGCCGCGTTCCGCTGCAATAATGAACGGAATCGAGTCCGTATCGGCATCAGACGATGGTCAACTTCGGAGCGGCTCGTTTTCTCCTGCACAGGAGACCCACAGCTCCCAGGCTGCTGGCAACGTCAGACAAAATAGGCAGGCAAGAATTTTCCCCTCATTCTGTGGCCCCTTCAGGCACTCCGCCGCCGTGTTCCTTCGCCATGTGCTCACAGATAGCGCAGTCCACAGCTGCACAGTACGGCGTAATGGATGATTTGTGCGATATGGAACGCTCCGCATCCTCCACGGCACGGAGAACCTGTGTCAGACGCTTTCCTTCACCGCATCCAGCAGCATCACACGTGATGCGGAAATGAGAATGCGTCCCCTCCTGCGCCGTGTACTTCAAAACCTTATACTGAGGAGATACTGACCTCTCGCGCCACGCGCATCCGGGGAAAGCGATCTGAACGCCCAATCTCCATCGGACGCAATGTACCTGTAATCAGCGCCGTCGTCTATGGGAAACTGATAGCAGAACACGTTTGCTGTTCGCCATGGCAAGCCCTCCATCATTTTATGCCAGAGACCGTGCATGAGGAGATACGTCACGAGTTCGTCCAGAGAAACTTCCTTCGAGCACCTTGCGGTCATGGATGCACGCAGGCTCTTGGGCAGACGAACGGTGAGAAATCCATTCATAACAGAGAGTTTCCCGCCTCGTTCTTCGGCGTTGTTTTGCTGGCAGGCGCTGCTTTCGCCTTACGTCTTTGTCTCCTTAAGCAGGTGCCTTGCGCTGATGTTCTGACGCATGTTCCGCTGCGTCTTTCTTCTTCGCCGCAGCTGCCGTACGCTTTTTTCGTTCGCGTCTTCCCTGCTGTTTCTGCGTTTACTTTGCATTATTCTTGCCGTCTTTTCTTCTGCTGCTTTTCTCACACGTTTTCCTCCGTCTTCTTCTCCTTTTCCGTGCCGCTTCAAGGCTCTCCTTTCTCCGTCGGCGGCGGATAGACGAAGAACTCGTTGTATGCGTTACGCAAGTCCTCATCACTTGCCTGCTTTGTCTAATGCCGATAATATACGATGTGATCCCTCAACGTTCAGCGACTCAGCAATACGTACGAAGTCGGAATCCGTCGTAATGATGGGAAAATACTGGTGCACTTCCTGATAGAGATCTGCGCCGACATAGAGGGCGGAATCCAGGAATTTTCCCAGAAAGGTACGGCTGATCTGCCGAAAGGTAAAGTCCGGGACTCCATGAGCCGATCTCAGCGCTTCTGATCGATGCCTCCCAACCGAGAGATGACGATCATGCGGGTACGGCTGGTAACGCTGTGCGATGTCACCGGTATAACACATTTAACCGGCGCATTCTTCATGTCGTAGAGAATCGCCACGGTATCATTGCTCGAACCGAGCATCCCATCTCCTTACCTCCTGTCGGAAAAACACGCCGTGCGCTGCGCCAAGAAGGTTGCCTCCTCGAGCACATCCGCCCGCCGCAGATTCCGTCTCGGCAGAGCGGACTGTCGCTGCGTTCTTATCCGTCATCCACCACGCCGCCGCATATCCCCTGCGTAGGCGATATGGATCACAGATCTGATACGCAGCTGCTGGAGGCTCTGCATCACGGGGGCGGAACGGCGCTCAGCTCTTCGCGCTGTTCTTGCCAGTCCCGCGCGAGGACATCCTGCTCCATGATCTGGCGTGCCATGTCCTGGCGTTGTCTGATTCCAGTGCCCTGCGCCGAGCACACGATAGAGACGCACCAGCTGCACTGACGCTCTGATCATGCCGCTGAATGATGGCATCCGTCCTCGAGATACCGCGAACCTGCAGGCGGCGCGCATTCTCAAGAAAGCTGCATAATCATACAGATTCCGTATCGATACGACCTACAATCTCCATCATCCGAAGGAGCAAGACAAATCAACGAAATCCGCATCCGTTTCATCCTGCGCGACGACACGACCACCGCCGTATGTGCTGCCTGCTGATCCACCGTCGATTTGTCGTCTCACGGAATGTGAGAGGCCGCATACCGATACGGGACAGGATATTCTCTGCGTCCGAAATCCGTCTCTTTGCGGTATCATCCGCCGGTACCAACGTCTCCGTCAGATACGTAACCGCATCATTCAGCATTTTGATAAACGCCGGCTTGGAGTATCTTTTAAAAATCCGCCAGAGCCGCAGACGTATCATGCGCTCCGCCGAACTCCGCTGTATCCATCGTTCCACTTACAAAACATCATAGCCCGTCAAGGACATCATCCAGACGCACATAACGCAAAAAAGCGTCTCATCCTGCGTCTCAAAGGCGCGTTCAATTGGCGCGAAGCGCATAATTGGCGTCTTCGTGTAGACGCGCGAAAATACCAAAAGATTCCCGCAAGTACCAGCAACACAGAGCAGTGCGGCAATATACTTTACGTGGCATGGCTCATCGTTGTTCCCTCTCCATCATGGCGGCTCATGGTGTCACATGGTCGATACCGCCGCCGCCCAGCACGGCATCGCCTCATAGAATACAATGACTGCCCCGGCGTCACAGCACGCTGTGGCTCGAAATGTACCGCCACAGTACCATCGCCCCGTGGCTCCATCCACGCATTCGCCCTCGCGTTTTCCATAGCGCATGGCCCGGCACACGACGAGGTTCGTGTGGTACCGCGGCAGTGTCCAACTCAGATCGGACGCCGTCAGCGCGCGTGCAAAGACCTCTTCAGATGCACCGACAATCACATTGCCTTTCAGACGCATCCAGCAATCAATACGTAGAGCGGATGCTCTGCTGCAATCCCGAGTCCCCTGCGCTGCCCAATGGTATAAAAGGCAATGCCTTCATGTGCCGAGGCTACGTCCCGTGCCGATCTGTGGATCGCCCCTACCGCATCGTCTGCGGTGTGTGCATGCGCAGGGACTTATAGTCGTCACGGGAATGGTGGCAGATCTCCGGTTTCCGTTCGGGCAACGGGGAGTCGCATAGCCTCCGCCATACGCCGAATCGTCCTGCAATAACTCTGAGCGGAAAGAGAACATGATCCATCATCTCCTGTGTCAGATGATAGAGCACGTAGGACCGATCCTCTCGCCGCGTCAACTCCCTTTCGCAGATGGTAGGTTCCATCGTCCGTGCGCGTGATCCGCGCATAATGCCCCGGCAATATACTGTGCACCAAGCGCCCGTGTTTTTCCAGCAGCCCTCAAACTATTACGGCGATTGCACGCAATACACGGATCTGGTGTGCGCCCACGCGCATATTCCTGCGTAAATAAGTCAATCATCAGCCGCCGAAACGGCTTCCGGGTGGGGGGTCCATCACATAGTGCGGAACTTCAAAACATCCGCGACACGCGCGCATCGTCCACACTGAGAGAGCCAACAGTTACGGCACCATCGGGGCCGCGCGCGCCTCCGAGAGACGCACCGTCACACCGGACGACTTCATATCCTCGTTCTGGAAGCAGTGCAGCCGTAACCGAGCTGTCCACACCTCCGCTCATCGCGACGACAAATAAGGTTGTTTCTCCATCCTTGGCTCCACCACGAAATTTAATCAATGTGAATTTAGTATAGTATCTGCATCTGAAATAAGATATTGTATTTGTGAACGGCGGGCTATAAAACGTATTCTTTTTTGTTCAAATTAAAAAGAAAAAGGGGAGGTGAATATGGGATTCATCGGGTATCGCCGAATATGATCATTCCATCACGGACATGCAGCGGTTTGCAACTGAGCTTAGTTTCCCTCGGACGGTGCTCATCGTCGTCATGAGCGGCATCATAACGCAGCGTGGAACGCCTGCCGTTCTCGACAAGTGGACACACACGCAGGCAGGGCACGCCGTCGACGGTGGTGCCTGACCTCGTACGCCGGGCTTGCGCCTTTGTTCTGCCGCCAGCGCAATACAGGACTTTTGCACGCGGCGGCGTCCCCTCCTCATGGCAGCTCGGCGTCGTCGGTCGCCCGCTCGGGCACAGGCTGCGGACACTGCGCTCGAAACGAGCGCTACGGGAGATTGGCACAGACTCCGGATTGCACGTTTCCATGGCGCTGTCCTACGCGGCGGCACTCTGCTCGTTCTGGCGGAGCACGCAGCATCGCATAGAAAGTATCCTGCGTGCACCGAGACGATATTCTCGCATGGAGTACCTGCGCGCGCCTCCATGCCGAGGATGCTGTACATCACGCCGCTTTGACTGCCGCGCAAAACTGGCCCGGAGCAGCGGAGAGACGCGGCAGCAGCGGCATCGCAGTGCATCCTCATCACATCCGCACCGCGCTGCAGGATGTTTCGCATGGGAGCGCGCGCTCGCGTGACCATGCCGGTCAAAGAGCCATGAGTCTGCGTCGTACCCATCCGCACGGACTCCCCTCCTCAGGGGAACTGCTGCCGCCCTCCCTGCGCTCAAGGGAGATGCCTCACCGCCTATGGCGGACGGCTGAGGCTCGCGGCATCTACGGCATCCTCCGATCGAGAAACCGTCTGGTACGTGCACTGCGTACTGGCGAGAGACCCTGACGAAGCTGTTGGCGCATGCATCCAGCCAAGCTGCCATCCGAGAGGCTGCATCAGGACGTCTCGCCATCCAATCTCCCGCTCCGGCTTTCGCCGCAGGTGCACCATGACGACTTCTGACCATGCCGGCTGTCTCACATCCGTCCATTGGTATTTAATGAAGAGGAGGCTGCTGCGGTGCATCATTCTCCACTTCCTGATCATCACGCGTACAGCGCACTTTGTCCAGTGAAGCTGCGCGTGCGCGCGCTCCTGCAGCTGTTCCCTGCTGCAGCGGCAAATGTCGCACCTGCATACGCGCGCGCGCCACAGAGCTGCGTGTATGTTGACACTGCCGCAGCAATACGGCGGTGCGTGCCGTACAGATTTTCTCTCCTCACCGATCTACTCGCGAATGAGTTACAGGAAAGGACTACCATGTTCTATGGCACGCAAGTCAATCTTTCCAACACTGCACACCCACGCACCAATTTGGCGCATGGATTCCTGTCTCGCACTGCTGCTGAGACGCCATAATGTGCTTACGGAGATCAGGGCGCAGAAGGCGGCGTAGTAGACGCTGCGCTGCGCTGATTGCCGCTGCAGAGTCAGTCTGTCTGCGCGGAAATCTGCTGCCGCTGTTTACCTTCTTCTACACAGCATCACGCACACACCAAATATTGGCCTTCTCCAGGAGACAATGGAGCGGGCACGGGACTGCCAGAAACAGCCTGCCGCCATATCCATCCCGTAGGATGTGCTTTGCTGTAACGATCTTCACACTCTGACCAGTGCATTTTTGAGGGACTGCAGGGCGCTGGACGGACGACTACGAGCCAACGAAAAATGTCTGCCAATGATAAGACAGAGACTTCGTTCTTCCGCTGCTCGATGCGGCGGGAGACGACGGAGGGACTCACGCCGGGGCATTATTAGCACATTTCTACGCCCGCTATGGCTGTGGAGATGTGGCATCCCATTCCACACGTGTTCCACGCTGGGACGGTGCGGCGCATCACACATCTGGCGGCATAGATCACTTCCCAGGCGTCCGCGGCGAGAGGACGTCATCGGGTGTCAGCACCCAGGAGGAGCTGCTCATCCTGCAACACGACGCGCTCATCTCGTCCTCGGCGGCAAGCCATCCAATCAGCATGCTACCTCGTTAGCACGCGGTGCAGGAAAATCTCTCTGCGGTTAAAAGCTCTGGTCAGTGAATACGGGCAGACAGCTACGTCTTGTACGGGTGGCAAAGATCAGATTGCGTGATCTGCCCGTGCAATCATGAATGAACTGCGTCGCTGCGCAGCGAAAGTTTGTCATACTCTGAGACGATCTGTCCTTCGAGGACTCAGACACGGAGTTCAAGGCGGTCAACGCCATCGAAGGAAGTGTATCGTCACCGTCCTCCAATGTGCGCATCTATGCGACGTCCAATCGCCGTCACCCCATTCGTGAGGGCATGGCGTGGGCGCGCACTGGGCGAGGTATACGCGACGACAGCATCAACGAACACGATTTCCACTAACGGATCTGACTTTGGTCTTGCAGCATCCCAGTACCATACACGCTGCGATCAGGGAGGAATATCGCGATCCATCGACCACTGTGCTCACACAAAAGGCATCCACCTGACACCAGCAGCTGCGCGCATCCGCGACTTCTGTTGGGGTGACGCACATGGCGCAGTGCGCACGGCACAGCAATTTGTCGCTCATGATTTGGGAACAACGGTATCAGATGTGCTAGGCAGGCTCGGCACATCTTTGGAGAGGGCCAGTGCGGACGGTCGCGTAACAGCGGAAGACGCGGTGTCCGCATTCCCGTCGCACACTCGCTGCGCATTACGTCCGCGTCGGCTCAAATGACCGCGCACGTGTGCACGGATATTGCCCTTCGCTCCGATACCGCTTTTCCGCAAACAGGTCGCCGCCACAGACATGAAACGCGCTAGACCTGCTTGCATTGCGGCGGAGAGTCGAGCATCCCGTCATTGGATCGCAATATGGCGACTGCCGATCTAGCTTCGTCCCAGCTGCCGACACCACAGCGGCTGTTGGCGACGAATCGACCTCGCAAGATTTCGCCATCGCATAGTGCTCGCGTCCGCCGTGATGTGCACCGGAACGAATGCACGCGAAGCTCCCTGATCACTCAGATAGTAGGCGTCTGCCAAGTGCACTTGTATACGCCGTCGGCACCTCGGCGGGCGATCCCGTCAGAACGCGGCGCTTGAGGACAGTCTGACCGAGTCGTCCTCGCCCTGCCAGAAACAGATCGACGCGGCGCGACTCGGCCGCCGCGATGCGCTCCGCACAGACTCCCCATCCTCCGATCCAAAGGTGCGTATGCAAAATCATTTTGACAAAGCCACTGCTAAGATGCCGAGCGGTATGCATCGTCTTGGCATCCTGCATTTGTGCGTTCTATCTACATGCGTACCGTTCCATCACCGCGCCGCTGCCAGCACGCCACGGCAGGGACAATCTCACAGAGAGAACTGGCTGGGTCTGACCCCTGCTCCGTCTCCACGTGCGATGGGGCAAAGCATGCAGTATCGTGATGCTGACACGATCAGCATATCCGCCACCCTTGAAGGCAGTGGTCCTGAGACTGGATGCAGATCAACGCCATTTTTCTTCTGCTAGCCTATATACACCCCAATCCGCTGCGCAAAATCTGGATGCGACTGTACTGTACATCGGCAGACGGCGCAAGATCTCCTCCTCGACTCAGTACAGCGCAGCAGGATCATCGCCGCCACGCGGGCGAAGCGGCCCGAGAACACCGCTGCACCAAAGGTAGAGATCGCTGCAACTCCCACCATGCCAGTGTCCATGCGTAGAAGAAAATGGACGGCACACCACTAATTCACGCGGCGCACATATCCTGTTTGATATGGGCTGGAGAGCTCGATCCGATGGCCGATGAAACGCAGATAGAGTAAAGCTGGTCGAGGATCGCCGCGCGACACCCATATCTGCCGCCGTCGCCCATGCCGCGCATGATGCCGAGCCATGCGGGATCGCCGTCAGATGCTGCAGTTTTCAGAAAATGCTGCCTTACGCCGCCGCGAAGCACCAGATTCCCTGCCATGGGGGATGGTCGGATCACCAAGTCCCCTGCAAAATCCCGTTGAGCACCTGAGTGCAGACTCCAGGCAGGATGAGTGCTCACCGCCGAGCATCCGCACCGCATAGGCACTGCTCCCGTGCATTGTAGATCAGCAGAAGAAATTGGCGTCGCCAAAATGACTACAATGACAGGCCGGGAGAAGCAGGGCAGGAAATTCAAGGAAATGCGCACGGACGCACGCTGTCTGATCGTAGACGCGCGCCTGATCGTCGCAAACGCGACCTGGCGAGATGGCAGGCTTTAGTACTCATCGCCATGATGCGGTCCGGGATCGTCGCCAGATGACGAGCGGAAACTGGCCATGCCCGTTCAGATACAACCAGCTCCGTCGCCTCGCTGATGCTGTAGCCTGGCCTGCCTCAAGACGCTGCGGAATTCGATCATCAGATCCAGATTCGAGACCACGGGCGGCGTAATGCTCACGCCGCCGGACCGGAAGTGCCAGCTTAAAAATGCGATTGAATGATCGAAAGCCGTCTCGTAAAGGAAACTATTCGGCGAGGTTTCAGCTCCGTCCCGTAATCACGAGGCGACACTCCCGCTCCAGTTTGATGTGGAGTAGACGAGGAACGATGGGGCCGCACCGCTCCCTGCGAAAGCCCCGAGTGACGCCGCGCGGCGGCGAAGATCCAGCTCATGGCATGAGAAGACTCGCGGGGACAATCCATGGCTCACCACGCGGAAAATCTGCTCTACACGATCTGCACGACACGCCGTCGTCGTCACGCGTGCGCTGCCATCCCTGCAAATACCCGCGGGAACTGGCGGGCAGGGTCACATGAAAAGACCGTCGGGCAGCACCACCCACGGCCTTGTAGGCACGCGCATCACGAATCAGCTGCCACTCGATCAGCTCAGTCTGCCGCCAAATGAGGTCAAAGACTCGAGAAAGAGCAGTCCTTGCTCCAGCACCATGCAGGCCATCCTAGGATGCGAAACACACGCTACGCTCGTGGAGTATCCTTGAGTGCGACGCGTTCCGCCGTAATAATCCAGAGTCGCTACCGGGACAATCGGCCTGCGAGACCGTCATAGCAAAAATAAATACGAAACGCCACTTCTGGTAGAGACCAATACCCTTCGCCGCCCAGAAATACGGGAGAGACGAAGATCCAGTTCAGCGACCCTGATCACACTTAACCCACAGGCCTGCGATGGTCAGGAACAAAAAGTACCCTTGCCCAAAGGAAGTTCTCCTTTGCTATTCTTCCCTTCGCAACATTCATCTCACTAATGAGAAACAATCGCCTCAACTACTAATTATGAGAATAATATCGAGTTCGAATTATCATCGAACTGTCGCCATCAATGGACCCTCACTCACACGGACGGATGTTTAGAGCGACAAAAAGACCCTCACACGTCTAGAGTCGCACTTGAGGTCTGAGAAAAATTATTTCGTGCTTTTTGGCTGCGGCAGACGCCTTTCTCCCGAAGCGGCAATCGGCCCATGCTCCTCCCGATGTCTTTGTCTGTATGCGCTCCCGGACATGAAACGACCGATACCAAAACAGAGCTGGGACGGGGCCAAGATACACCCTCGTCGAGGCGTCGTCTCAAACCAGATGCGGGCTGATCCTGATCCAGCCAGTGGCAGCGGCATCCTCATAGTTATATGAGACATCCCGATCAATAACAAAGAAGATGCAGAACATCGAGGCCGCCTGATGCGCGCATGCTCGCACGCCTGCCTCCTTCGCGCCGTACTGCGCTGCTGCCAGCCAGCTAGCGGGAGGATTCTTACGTCTCTGATACCGTCAACTCCACGGCTGCCAACAATCCGCCTGCACTTGCTTCGAGGTCACCTGCCGTGAGGCTTCAGCGTCTCAATGCCCGCCGTCGCGCGAAGCGGATTGCCTGGAGTGTGCCCGCCCGATGGGCGGGACCCGAGCGAAATCTGCTCCATGACTTCACGGCACGTCCACCGTATGCCGCAACCGGGCATGGACCGCCGCCGATGCCGGGATCTAGCCAGTGTGGAAGGGTCGGGGCGGAGGGTCGCCATAGGCAGCCTGCGCGCCGCCGCGGACGCTTGCGGAAGCTGCGCACGTCACCTCAAACAAAGAGTGGGAAGCGTGCCAGTGCTGCTCGGTCGAGACTCCGCGCAGCGGGGAGAGATAGCTGACGCGGCAGCACTACAGCCCCATATTTCCGCAACCGGCTCAACGATGACGGCGGCAATATGATCGCCCTACCACGCTCCATCCGCATGCTGCCGGATGGCGGCCTCATCGTTAGCACGGAACAGCAATCGTGTCCGCTGCATGTCCCTCTGTCACGCTGGGAGAACTTCAGCACGCCGAAGGTCGCCGCCATACCTGAGACCTGCGCTGACGAGGCGTACTGTCGTTATGCCCGTGGTAGCATCCGATGAACTTGACGATTTTATCGTCCGAAGTACCAAAGCACTGCGCCAGACGCAGTGCACTTCATCGTCGCCTCGGTACCTGAGTCGACCAGCATGCGGATGCATTCAGTAGTTGGATGATGGATCAACGAGCTGGACCAGCCAGCTCCGTCTCCGCGGGCGTCGGTGCGCGTGAGCTCGTCCCGCGCGCCACGGTCGCTCCTGCAGAGCCTTCACCACCTGTACGTTTCGATGCGCGTGCCGGCGGATCATCGGTCAGCGGTCCCGCTGATAGTCCGTGTATGTTCCCGCCGATATCGTAGATATACGCCCCTCTGCACGCGCAATAGAGCGGATTACTTGCCTCCCACATTGGCAAACAGCAGACGGACGGACCGTTGGCTGCTTGGGCATAGACTGTCTGCCTCTCGTCAAAGGCAGCCCTTGATTTTTCGGTATGGCGCATGTAGCTCCCTCCTCATCCGTTCGTCCAGTCAGCAGCATCCAAGGCATGATAGGTGATGATGATCTGCGCGCGCATCGCTTCGCATGCCCGTCGCGTCTCCAGCCGACAATCCGCTTGCTCACTCCGAATCCAGACCGCTCGCTGCCGCCGCTCTCGGACCATGGCGTGCTCGCCGCTGGCATTGTAGACGGCAATGGGGCGATCTGTCACCTCACTGAGACACACGGCGTACCACATCGAGATAGGCAAGAGCCACGGCTTTACCATGATGATAAGTCGGCGCCCTCGCACATCCAATGCAGTGCTGATCACGCAGCCGCCATTTCGCCGGATCCATCTGATACTGCTGCCTGCGGTCACCCCGAAGGCGGGCGTGCTATCCGCCGCATCGCGAAAAGGTCGTAGTATCCCGCGTACTTCTGCTGCGTGCAGTCTCATGATGGAGAGTGTTCTCGATTTATTTTCATCAGGGCGCCGCGGATGGCGGCGATGCGTCCATCCATCATATCAGACGGTGCAACGATGCTTCGCGCCTTCGCCTGACTGACGGCAACCTTCTGCAGGAGTGCGAGCGTCCCGCTCATTATCGACATGAAGTGTCCCAGTAGCATGCAGTGCCATCGCGTCGTATACTGGCAAAGGCACACATCACCGACGTACCAGCAGGTCAGGAGACAGCATCGCTCGATCGCAGCGATCGCGCGCTGCGCGAGGAGCTCCGCCATATCCCATGCAGGAGCTCGCCGTCCTCATCGCTTATAAGCGGGAGGCCGAACACCTCGACGGCGCAGAATCCGCGCCGCTGCGATCACCACGTGTGCGAGCGCTGCGACCTGATCCACAGAGTGGTGGAACGCTCGGCGTACTCGGGATCTGCTGCGCGATCTTTCCTCTCCGGGAACAACAAAAGGTCGGATGAGACAAAAGCGCACCGACAGCTCCTGTACTCACGCACAAGATCGCGCATCCCGGACGAGATTGCGCGACGGCGCGGACGCTGAATCATACCCATTCTACACCTCCCGCCGCCACAGTCTACCAGTCCATCAATCGTATGGGTCATGGCTGTCATGGCGGGCATCAGCGCCTTACCTACTTTACGGTCTCACGCATTGCGCTACACGTGGTCCAATGCAGGCGATCTACAGTGTGCTGCAGCGGTGCCTTAATATTGCCGAGCATGCGCACGAGACTTCTTGCCCGGCAGTTGAGGGGCTGAAGTAAACGTACAACAATAGTCAAAACGCACCGTCCATCATCTGGGCGGCGAGGCTCTTCCCATGTTCTGTCTCAGGTACCCATCTCACTCAGGCTGCGACACATCAGGCGATCGCATGAGCACCCAAGGACGCAGGAAGAACGTCGCATGCCTCCCGTGCGCGCGGCGGGTCTCGGGCGCGGCGGCAGAGATCGGACAGGCGGCGTAATCCACTGACCGTTTCGCGGCGAACCTCTTGCGGCACAAGATCCGCCTCGAGTCCGTAGGTGCGCAGACGATCCACGCGTCGCCGTGCCGATGGCAGCAATTTTAGCATAGCCGAGTGCGCGCGCGTATCCTTTCCTGCCTGATGAAGTCGCGCGCAAAGAAATGTCTACACCGTTGACACTGGTGAAAGATCACCCAGCGAGTGGTCCTGCAGTTTTCCGATGGCGTGAGATCCAGTCTCGCGTACGAATCGGACGGCGGAACAATGCAGAATCACCGGTGCCCTCGACTGCAGGATGCAAGCGCCGCATCAGCTTCCTCCGTCGAAGTCGCCGATGTCAGAGCGCGCGCGTGCGGGCAAGATGCGTTTTCCAAAAGAGGACGGAACTCTCTGCGGTCGAGACCAGCGTAGACGATCTCGCAGACGCACCACATCCCCCACAATGAAGATCGCGGGCGGTCGTAACCCATCACGACGCACCATCTCAGCTGCCTCACCGTACCGTCGTCGCGTACGTCTCCTGATCGATCGGCGCGTTGCATCGGATAAGTGCTGCGCAGGTATCTGCAGGACGCCCATTCTCGATCAAATTTTCGTGATCTCAGGAAGATTTGCCCCGCCCATCAGAAAGATCAGTGCGTATCCACACCTGTTGCGAGATGCTGCGCAGCGGACGCGAGGACTCAGGTTTCGTCGGATCCTCGTGCCCCGTGACCACGGCAAAGGAAACCGTCAAACACCTCGATGTCATACAGGAATACCAGTCACAGGCGGCATCGCTGATCGCGGAGGTGACGCAGGCGGGATCTCAAAGGGTACTCCATCGTTCCAGCAAAGACGAGAGCCCTCTTCACCGTCGGCCAAGACGAGACGGATCACCGCCCTCGTGATTTCGGGCAGACCGTCTTTACCCGCCGCCCGCCTTGTTGTCTGCGAGGCAGGACATTTGAGTCTCCTCCACTGTCGTGCACTGCTATGAAACGCGGGACTGCTTGCCGACATGTCATCTCGCTGCTGCTGTCTCAGGTGCACAGGAGGAGAATGCTCTCAGCGCCAGATGGTCACTGGACAACGACATCCGCACTTACGTTTCCAGGCACCGCATCGCACATTGTCCAAAAGGCGGATCTCCAGGATTATACGCGACAACGAAACACTCACTCCGTTCTTCATGCTGTAATTCCAATCCTCTTTCAAAATCTCACGTCCGCCGGCGTCGAGCGCTCGGCGAGACCAGTTCCAAAGAGCCTCCGCCTGCTCCCTCTGCGCCATGTGGCATCGGAGCTGGCAGATGCGCTGTCCATCTGACCGAAGCAATCAGCGCATCAATGGAAATCTGACCATCGGCAATCGCAGCCTCCAGCGCCAGGCGACAGATTCGGCAGCCGCCCTCGACGCTTTGACGCAGGCAAAGCGCGCTGCTGCAGCGCCGCCCGTCGTCATCCCCGCATCACGCAGGAACGCAGTGGCGCGAAAGAATTTCTGCATCATCCAGCGCATTCACTGGCAGAGCGCCCTCGCCGACCGCAGGAAGCATGCATGAAAGCGCGGGCCAGAGATGCTGCGCGGATGCGACGTTTCAAAGCCGAGTCGCTTTGGTCCACTGCCGCCGCAAGGCGCAATCGCATCGAACTCAGCGAGGCTTGGCAAGACGTAGTGACATTTCCGCGCAGATCACGGATCGTTAGGTCGGGGCGCACGGCGAGCGCTGCGCGGCGGCGCACTGAACTCGACGTACCCACGCGTGCCCCCGTACAGGCAGGATCCTCCACCGCAGCGTAGTGCGTGTGCACTGACAAAGGCACGTCACCCAGGATCAGGCCGTGTCGTAATCGCACCACGATGACCAGTCCGCGGGAACCTCCGTCGCATATCCTGCAGACTATGTACGGCAAGATCGACGCTATCATCGCATCGCCTGCGCAGGTTGCCTTCGTAAAGAGCTTGCCGCCGGTTTGTAGGCGAGCGGTGCATCTGGGATACGATCTCGCTTCGTCAGTCCAGTTCACGCAGCTCCACGCAGTAGGATGGATTGCTCTTTTGTGGCCTACCCGCCACATACGCTCGCGCCTGCCAGAGCCACAACTTGCTCGCCTCTCGTGCACCGATAGTGATTGTGCCGCTGTTCACTGGTACCTGTCCTCCCATCGCATCTAACTCAAAAGAGAAACGCATTGCTTTTCGATGTAAAATGCCTCATCCTCTGGTTCCCGCAGACTGACCGCAGCTTCACATCACTCAGGTTGCACCCAGTATCTTTCGCACAATCCGCTTGCGGCTCATGGCGTGCTCAACCTGACGTACCTTCACTCCATCCGAGAGCGCGATCGGGCAGCTTTTCGCACTCACGCGATCTCTGACGCGCGCGACTGCGCCTGCATCGTCCTCAGCACCTGACGAGCGGCTGACGCCAGAAAGACCTTTAGAAGCGTTCACTCGCAGAGCCGTGAGCCTCCTCTGCAGCAATCTTCTGCGCTCGACCTGCCTTCTGCTCGCCGCTCTCCATATGCTCATCCACCCACTGCCTCGAGCGCGTCAGCAATATTATAGAGGCTCAATTCCCTCGTGTTCGCAGCATCCCAGGGTCGACGTCACGCGGAACTGGCAATATCGATGAGATATCTTGCGTCCCTGGCGGCGCGTCGCGAGACAGCCGTGCGCCTCCACGCCTTGATGACATAAGTGCGCGCGCCCCAGTCGATGTGCCGAAGCGACGTCGACATGGGTCACGCCTGAGTCCATTGCACACGACTCAGTGATGGCTTTCTCCGCCGATGCGCTCAGCAAGAACCTGTGCGCGCGTTCAACGTGACGGCTGGCAACGTAGATCGTCTCGATCCCGTGCGCACGCAGATGCTCTCCGCTGTCAGCTCCGCCATCTTTCTCACGCACCGAATTCAGCGCACCGCCTTCAAGACCGCCCAGCGACGCCGCCGCAGCAAGCTCGACAGCAGCATAGCTCACCGACACAGAACGGTAAGCGATGCGCAGTTTCTGTCCGCACGCGTTTTCCCGTGGCGATCGCACGGTGGAAGAGCAGATTGAGGTACCGTTCCGGTCACCTCTGCCTCTCGTGCCAGCGCATACGCCTCCTTCCTGTGAGAGGAATCCTGCCCCTCACCGGGTACCCAGCGGGTCGAGACTTGACGCCACGCGAGGATGCTCAATCGCCGCATCGTCAGTGGCACGTACAGAGACGCGCATCCAGATCATCTCCGCCCTGCGCGATCGTGGCGAGACTGCCGCACGGAGCGCTCCTCCCGCGAGATCCTCGCGCACGCGTAGAGCTCCCGTTCGGTTGCAGGTAGACGGAAACCACGCACGCCCGCCGTCTCAGTAGTCGCTCTGGTTTCTGGGCGTGCGCGCAGCTCCTCGCGCGAGGGCGAGGCCCGCTCACGCACACTCGGTCGGTGCAGTCCGATGATTGGGCAAAGTCAAGAGCGCATTCCGTAGTTCAACCTCTGCTTTCTCCACTTCGCACCACTGACGGGCCATGGTCAAAATATCAGGGCTGCAGTGCCGTATGCCAAAGCGCGTGCGTGCACTGCCTGAGCGACGAGATACACTCCTGCAGTTCCACCGCAGACGAGGAGACGCGCTCCAGCCACATCTCCAGAGGCGCGGATACATGCGTCCTACCAGTTCCAGCGTATCGCACGCGAGAGCGACCGCCGCCTGCACGGTCGAGACGGACGGTATCAGCTCTCCACGGCGTATCGAGGCGGGCACCTGAAACGTTGAAGCCGCAGGATCATCAATGACGTTGACGGGAATCCCCTGCGTTTTGCCTCTGCAGCCACGAGCCGCATTGACCCCGCGCGAGATCCGATCGCCGCATGAGACTGAGAACGCACCTCGAGGCGTCCTGGTCCGCATAGCAGGCTCTGCTTCCAATACGCCACAACCCGCCGTTGCCGCAGCATACACCAGCCTGCCATTTGCGATTTTTCGACGATTACACGGATGCGGTCTCCGTACCCGCAGAGAATGCTGTCGCACTGCGCTGCATCCGCCACCGCTGCCGCCGCCGGCGCGACAGGCGAGCGTCCGCCCAGATCGACGTTCAGCGGATGCAGCACGCACCTCACTCCTCTTTCATCAGTACGAGTTTTTGCACAGACGCCATGAACTCGCCATGGTATTCGATGTTCTACCGCATACGCAGGCGTGAAAGAGGGAGAGTCCGAGATCTCCTCTCTTTATAGTGATTATCACCGAAGTTATAGCTGGCGCCTTGGGCTGGTGCAGCAGAGGATAGTCCGTCATATCCACGCCCAGCGGGGTACTGGTGATCAGCCCGTGCTCCACGGCATGATATCCGTTCCAATCCCCTTATCTGTATCGACATTCACCTGCCACCTGTAATGCACGCGCCCTTCCATCTCTTACGTGACTGAACGCATTTACATGTCGCGTCCACCTGACGGCAGAACACAGTGTGGTTTTCTCCCGTTAGCTCTTTCTGAAGTTGATATTCAACAAAAATGGATGGTCTGGCAGTGACAAGAAACTTTTCCATGAATGTGACAAATAATCTGCCGCATCGGTAAATGAAAGACTGTAGCGTCACAGGGTGCGTAAACGATGGAATCCTGTGGAAATATCCTTCGTGGCGGCACCGGACCGTTCCTGAATAGATCGTTATCTGTCCCAAGATTTGAGCTGGTTGGTGTGCCTGAGAGCATGTATATCTGGCGGTTTTGATGCAATCGCATCCAGATAGAGCTTTGCGCAGTCCGTCGGCGTGTCCGTCAATCGCCCACGCAGCTTTCCTAGTTGTTGGGTCAGCGATGTATTCGAACTCGAGGCACGTCCGATTGTTGTGCATGAGAGCGTACCGTTTGTTGATGCATGGGAGCCGACTGTCACATTGTGTAATTTTCCAACCGTCTGGGTACGCGTGATCCTCTGTGGAGATCCCGTCATACAAAATCAGGGATATTCGTCAGCTCCTTTCGTCTTGATATATGAAAGGCAGGTTGTATGCCAACCTGCCTAAAACCGCAGTGCGGATAATATTCATGGGACCTACCATGGAATGGAACGTGGAACTGTACTGATTAAGAGTCAGTTGCTCGCCAGTTGAGCTTAGTGAGTCGTCTGGAACCTGGGCGTGCATAGCTATTATAGAGGTGAACAATACACGCCTGTCAACTCTTCGCGTGTTTTCCACACAACTCACGCAGGATCTCCGAAGAGACTCCTTTATTCCTTCACGGAGAGAAGATTACTTCAGCGCATCAGCGAGCTGTGCATTGACAGCACGTGCAGCCTCAACACTCCTCATCGAACTTCGCCTTCCTCGCCCCTCGAGCTTCAGCGATCGACAACCTTCTCAAAGCCGTCCTTGCCGAGAACAATGGAACACCAACGCAGAGTTCCTCCTCGCCATACTCGCCTCTCGAGGTAGACGCGAGCAAGGAATAACTTTCTTCGAATCGAGAGCAATCGCCCTCGACGAGCGTTGCGTGCAGATCCCGGCGCATACCATGCAGACGTGCCGAGAGCCCCGTCAGCGTTGCGCCGCCGACCTTCGTCTTCTGAACGACATCAGGCGAGAACTTCCTTCGAGAGAAGCTGCGTGACAGGGAATACCGCGGAGCGTTGCGATGCTGACGAGCGGAACCATCGTCTGTCGTCGGACCGCCGATGACCATGCCGTCCCACATCGGTCGGGGCTGGGGATGACCTGCCTTGTTGAGTGCCTCGGAGATAATAACGGAAACGGCTGCTGTCGAGCATGCCGCCCATGCCGATGACACGGTTGCGCGGAAGTCCCGTGGACTTGAGTGCAAGATAGGTCATTGCATCCATCGGGTTGAGATGATGATGAAGATCGCATTCGAGTGCTTCAACGCCTGCTCCACAACGCTCTTGACGATCTTTGCGTTGACACCGACGAGCTCCTCACGCGTCATGCCCGGCTTACGCGGAAGACCGGAGGTAACGACGATCAACATCGGAATTTGCCGTCGCAGCGTAGTCATTCGTAACACCCTTTGACCGTCGTCAAAGCCGAGCGGCGATGCAGCACTGCATCATGTCCATTGCCTTGCCCCTCGGAGACACCCTCTTGATGTCGATATGACAACCTCGCTCGCAAACTTCTTGAGCGGCAACGACGTTTGCTACAGTAGCACCTACGTTACCTGCACCAACAACAGTTACCTTCTATACGTATTTCCTCCTTAAAGACTCTTAGCGTTGCCGATTTTGCTCTTGGCAACACAATTAAAACAAGGTATACCAATAGATTTGAACTATGAAATCATTATAACATCCCATTCAGATCAATTAAATAATTTTCAGTGTAAAAATACAATTTACATCGCATCAAAAGCGAATCACTTCATTCCTTGGGAGCCATAAGGTATAGCAGAACCATCACCTGAAATCCTGCCATCCCGAAACACACACATTCACGAGGCGAATCATGGTAACCGTAGACAAATTGCAGAAAAGGCATCCTCGTCCGGAAATCATCGGACGAGAGATATATCGTTCATTTGGGTGGCGCACAGAGATTTGAACTCCGGACACTGCGGGTATGAACCGCATGCTCTAGCCAACGGAGCTATGCCGCCGATGATGGTGGGGCAGGGATGGATTCGAACCATCGTAATCCGAAGATGACAGATTTACAGTCTGTTGCCTTTAACCACTCGACCACCTACCCAAAAACCTTTGTCATATATGCGATGAAGCTACTTTGTCAAGGAGTTTTACCGTTATTCGGCAAGCGGTTTCATCGTCGGGAGCAGCACATCGCGGATGGACGGGCTGTCTGTCAAGAGCATGACGAGGCGGTCGATGTCGATGCCCAGTCCGCCCGTCGGCGGAAGCCCGTACTCAAGAGCCGTCACGTAGTCACGATCCATGACATGCCTGCGCATCCCCTGCCTCGCGCTGTGCGAGCTGATCCAGAAACGGCTGTTCCTGATCGATGGGGTCGTTCAACTCGGTGAACCCATGGCGAGCTACGCCCATAGACGAAGAACTCAAAACGATCCGTAAAGTGCGCGGGTCCGCCATATCCGCTTTGGCGAGCGGCGAGATCTCCGTCGGATGTCCCGTGATGAAGGTCAGGCGATCCAGAGACCTCGACCTTCCCTCAAATGCCGCATTGAGAATTCCACCGATGCCAGCGACGCTCCTCGAACGGGACGTGGAATCTCGCGCGCCATGGCGCGTGCTCTTCAACCGTGTGGCAGGAGAAGTCCTTCCCCGTCGCCTCACGAACAGCATCGTTCATGCTGATGGTGCGCACATTTCAGGTCAATCTCGACCCTGATACGTGATCTTCATCGTCCCCAGCACATCCTCTGCTGCCTGACGGACAATGCCCTCCGTGATCGCCATGAGATCGCGACGGTCGGCTAAGGCACTGATAGATCTCCAACCGGAGGTAAACCCAGGGTTATGCCGTACTGTCTCATCGTTGCCGTAAAAGATGCGCCCCCATCTCGTAGACGCGATCCAGTCCGCCGACGATCAGGCGGCGCTTTAGACGAGCTCCGTCGCAATACACCGCGACAGGTGTCGATGTCCGAGCGCGTTATGATGCGTGATAAAGGGGACGCGCTGCTGCCCTGCCTGCGAGTGTCGGGCACCGGGCGTCTCGACCTGGCGAAAGTCACGCGCATCGAGACAGCGGCGAATCGACTGAAGCGATCAAGCCGTGCGCTTTGCGGAATGTCTCGCGCACCTCCACCGATTCACCATGTGAGATCAAGATAGCGCTGACGATAGCGCGTATCTCACGTCCTTCAGTCCATGGAACTTCTCTCGGGCAGAGGATCGAAGTGGCTACAACGAGGAGTCAGTCCTCGACTGCGCACGGTCACCTCACCGCGCTGCGTCTTAAAGACGGCTACCGCGAATGCCGATGGTATCGCCAATGTCGAGACGCTTGAACTCTTCCTTGTCTTCTCGTTCGCCGAGCACGTCGAAAGCTTGCACACCTGGAATGTTCCCGCGTGCGGTCATTCAGCGTGGAGAAGGACGCTTGCCATGCCCGCGAATCGCCATCAGGCGTCCCGCGATGCGGACTACTTTCCTTCTCTGCATCCCTCGGCGAGATGATCAGTGTTCCTTTTCGAGATCCGCCGCGTAGTCCGTGACCTCATAGCGATGTCCAAACGGGCAATCCCTATCGCGCGGAACCGCATCGCATCTTTTCCCTGACGGACGCGCATCATTTCATCTCAAGCATCCTGTCTCGCAAAAGCGGATGTACATGTTCTTCAGCCATCAATGTTCCTTTCACTCTCTTGATATCGATAATCTCGCAGTGCTCGATGACATCTGCAGAGCATTCACATTGATGGTGCGCTCCGATTTTCCGCCTGAGGGAGTGCCTCGCGAGGCGGGGACCTAGTTTCGCGATCTTCCCTCATCGGGATCCGCCTCCTCGAGCCGACGATAAGGGAACCGTCCTCCCTCGTCAAACCTCGCGATCCTTAAACTGTCACATCGGCTGCCCATCGTCACAGAAATCTTGCCGCCGTCGCCGCCTTGATGATGTCGGAGTTGCGAATCTTGTTCTCGAGCTCCTGGACCTCGCCCTCGAGAAATGCCTGCTCATTCCTTCTCGCATCATCATATCGAGTTCTCGGAGAGGTCACCGCGAGCAAACAATGGCGGCCTTCAGGCGGCTGCTGCAATCTCGATGCGTCGAACGCTTTTTGAGATAGTTGGGTTTCTCAACGACGCTGTATCGCCATCTTCGGTCCAGCATGACCTTTTCCTCTGCCATGAAATGATCTCCTTCACTCTGTATGTACTTTTTATTGATTTCATCCAGCCGTGCAGTGGCTCCTCACCGCCTGACACAGGACTCAATGCTTCTCTTTGTGCATGCCGGAGTGATCTGACATTCTCTGCTGCTCCCTCTCCTGTCATGCCGAGGACCACGACGACAGGCGAGGAAAACAGGACGGCAGCGCACGCGTGCTACGGCCCCCGCTGCCGTCGTTATGCGCACGAAGACGCCGCTCAAGGTCGTTCGTCCAGCCCGCGGTAAAAGGCTCCCGTCCGCGCACCGCAGGAGGTAGGTGTAGTTCGTTCGTCCGCAGACTTGATCGTGATCTTCTCGATCACAACATCATGCACGGGTCGGCTCTGCATAACCGGTGCAGCCTGTGTCCATATGTCGCGTGACGACATCCATCCGACTTCGCTCACCGCACAAAACGGCGACGGTGATCGTCAGCCACGACGTACGCAGCGAGGCGTGATGAAGAACTGACTTTCACGCCCGTATTGTGTGCTCGCATTTTGCCATGGCGGAGAGGATACCCTCATCATCGTGGGCGGGAGTGGCCGGGTCAAACTTCATCAGGAATGGGTAGCCCGCACGCTGTGCCATTTCCGCTGATCTCCGCCCTGGATCGCATGAATCCGTCAGCTGACGTGCGATCGGAAAAATCAGCCCGTCATAGAACCCCTTCTCGCGAAGGATCAGATGAAATTCTTCGTCGTGATCGGTGCCTCTGTCCTCAAAGAGCTCGACCTCAAATGTTCCGCCTTTATTCGTTGTAAAAACTGCGATGCGATTTGCCACGGTGTGTTGTTCTCCTGATTCTGTGTAACAGCTATGTTGAGTGACATCCCTGCATTCCCGTTGTGCGCGATGCAAAGCACGGCAGTCGCGACGGCAACAACGAGCGCAAGGACAGAAGAATTTCTTTTCCCATTCTGCTGAAATGCCCTCCTATATTTCAACTCATCGGAAAATTTGCTGCGCTCCCCGCCGTGCAGGGGCGACCACACAGGAAATTTCTCGCCCCTGGCAAAGAAAGCGGAGGGCTGCCATGCGGGATATCCAGCGGAATGCATCGCAGCTCGAGTATGCGCGGATTCGTCCTCGGCGCGAGAACACCTTCGCACCGCGTTCCATCGATTGGCTGAGACGTCAGACCGTCAGCAGGGGAGGCGACGTCACGCGAAAAGCCTCTGCCAACCGTTTCATCTGTTTTCGAAAGCCGCCCTCGGCAAACTTGCAGTTCACCTCGCGTCTGTCCAATCCCACGTTGATCGCCGGCGCGAAGATACGCTTTCCGTCCGCCTCGACGAGGTGAACGATGTCTCCCTCATCCGTAGAGGAGAACGGGGTCACGGATATTGCACTCATCCTTCCACGCATCGTAACAGCCGATCCACGTGGTCTTATCCGCCGCGGAATCCGTGCTGCTGCAGCACGTTTTCACGAATGTCCTCGCTGGACGCACGCGTGTGGTGTGCGTCGAAAATCGGCAATCATCGGATTAGTCGTCAAAAGCCGTGCATGTGACGCCGAAAAATACGTGTGCATCCCCATGCGTCAATCTCCTTGAGCGGTACGCCGGCGGGATCATCAAACGCATCGAACACTGAGCAGGACTCTCCCATCACTGACGAGAAAGCCGCTGTTCAGCAAATAGAGATCGCTTCCGCATGAGCACCATCTCCTTTCGTTTTCGGCCCTCTGCATTTTCATCGGATGCGACGGCATCGTTCTTTGATTGATCCGCCCGAACTCCGCGCCCACAACTCCTCATTCGCCGACACAATGATGACGAAGGCGTGAGGATCGACATTTTGTGACGATGAAATTCTCACTTTTCCACCTGCGTTGTCCCAACGCAAACGAAGACAACGTTGCGCCCACCGCGCGTATATGCGCGGTCCATGCACGATGCGGACCACCGCGGTGCATATTGTCGATGATGCTCTCACCCGGTTCCGATGGCGATCGGAGACGATCAGCACGGCCTTGCGCTGATTAGGCTTTCGAAGCGACGATCTTAACATCCACCATCGTCGTCATGATGAACATGTAGATCAGCGTAAACATCGCCAGGTGCCATGCCAAAGAGGAATGCGGCAATCGGCAGCTTTGACGAGACAGTTGAGCGAGAAAAAGCACGCCGCGTGCAGATCATAGTACTTTTCGCACGATCGCTGCAAGGATAGTCGAATCCGCCCGTACTCAGCCGTTCATGCGGAACACCGTAGCAATAGCCGAGTCCCGCGAGAATACACTGCGCCGTACCACTGTTGTCCAGCATCATATCGCTCACTGGTGCGCCAGGCATTGAGTGGACGTGTGGCGGATCGAGCAGAGAAAGGAAAATCGCAGTGTGCCGATGATATTATCGACCGTATACGCACGTCCCATCAGCTTCCACGCCATGAAGAGCAGCGGAATGTTACATGAACGAGCGCTCGTGCAAGGCTTCGATCGGCGGTCCAGACACATGACAGGACAATCATCGCAATTCCGTTGCACCGCCCGTGAGCAAATGCGTCGGAACGAGAAATAGGTTGATCGCGCTGCTCGCGATGGACATCCCAGCGTGATACCGGCATAACGCGCATGACGCGATGCAGCATACGCATGTGCAGATGATCCGTCATGTCCCGCTGTCCTCCCAGACGAACAGGAGCAACGAACAGCGGCGCAGTCACGTCAATATAACTCCGGTTTGGTGAAATCACGCGCAGCATCCTGCACACCGAACGGACTGTGTGGAGAACGTGAGAGTTCCTCTGTCTCCTCCTCCGTCAGCGGCAGCAGTACGGATTCATCCGCGCGGAAAGCGGTGCTCACGTGCTCGGCATCCAGATTCAACACGAGATGGCGGTGCACATTCGGATCGCATAAATGCCAAAAGCAGCGCGGTACGATCATCCGCCGAACTGCCGCTGTGCTTTTCTCAAACACCCGAAAGATATGGCTGCTCGTCGCACCATAGCGCACATCTTTGCGCAGACGGTACGCTTCTCCACATGAGGCTGATGTCCACCACCTTCTTTCCTGCGACAGTGGTCGAGACAACAATATCTGGTATGTGAACGTGCGCAGATGAATCCCATGAACCATCTGCGTCCCTCGTCTCCCTCGCACGCCCTTACCGTTTGAGTGACTCCTCTGTATCGAGGGAAATGCCGCGATAGGACTCGTGTCCTGTATCATGCCCTGCCGCTTCTCCTCTCTCGCAAAGAGAACACAGAATGCCAGCGCAGGAAAGAAAAGAGGCGCACACTGCATATCGTTCCGCATATTCTTCACCCTCAAACCATCGGAAGCTATCGTGATATGGAGCATTCTCAAAAAGAAAAGACTGCCGTGCTCCACGCAATCGTGATCTCACTCTCCCGCCGCGCGCGTCACCGCCGACGACGGACAGATCTGCCGTTCCGATCATAAAGTCCCTCGTGAACAAGGGAAATGATTGACTCCATGAGCAGCGCTCCGTCATGCCATCTCCTCTGATGCATCGTCGGATGCACGCCTTCAGAGCCAAATGACGGGACGCATTCTCATCAAAGAGTGTATAGCGGAACAGGGATACCGCTCGCAGAGATGGGCGACGCGTGCGGCACGAGAGCCACCTCGCCAAGGAAGGATAGCCCTCATCCGTCTGCAAGAGCTTCGCGCAGATGCGCTCCCGCGCTCTCCGCGTGGTAGTCCGTCACCTTCCCCGCACGGGATGTCGGCGAAAGCCAGCGATCAGAATTTCCCGCTATAGTGCAGTTTCGACGCGACAACAACACCATTCACACCGTCTCGCTTCGGCGAGGTATGAGACTTCCTCCGTGAGATATTCGCGATCGAACATCTCGTCCCGCAGTGCGCCCGTTCCGCACCGCCCGCCCATCCATAGATATGCCCCTTTGGGCGAGTCTCCACATGGAGATCCGTGCCAAGACAACCGTTCCGATAGTGAAAGTTCAAAAATCATGTTCCATTCAGAAAATCTGCCGTCTTCTGCCAGAGCGGATATGCGTGCTCCCTTCCATGCTGCAACGGGATCAGACTCGCACTCCGACACGCGCACGGCACGCAGCAGAATCTCCTGGTCCAGAGGCGCGCTACCGCCGTCGCTTCTGTGCCTCGTGCGGGAACACGCTTGCACGCCCACGCGGGCGTTGGGACAGGACACAACGCACCACGTATTCTGATTTGACTCATCAGCCGCGCGATATGCCCTGCAGAGCCTTTCCCGCTGTCTCGCCCAGTCTTAGCCTCCGTCCAGACGCTTCTGGGTCGACATCGGAGAAAGAGATCCGGGTTCTCCGCCGCGATATGGAGATAAACGCCGCTCCCTGCGCCGCACTTTCATCGTAGACGTCTTTCGCCACGCAGGGAAACTCGACGGAATCGTGCCGCAGGCACCTGACGAAAGCGGATGTGCAGAACTCCTCATCACTCCAGTTCACGGCGGGTCATGCGCACCTGCACACGTGGCTTCCTCCGCCGCGAGCGCATGGACAAAATCTGCACGGGTGATCGGCGCATGAATAACGAGCGTGATTGGTCTCTTCCTGAAGATTCACACCGACACGTACCACAAGAGCGGCATATTTATCGAAGCAAATGCGTGTTCATTCTATACCTCATCCGTGTATCAAAAGAGGAGCGTCACGCATCGTTGACCGATGCCACCTGCATATCCGCGCCGAATTCTCCATGTGCGACAGAAACGCCGTGTTCCCTTAGATGCGTCATAAACGCCTCGTCATAGGAATTGCCACATCCGGCTTTGCCGCCTTGGAAAACCCGGACGTCGTGAGATCGCAAAGAGCGTAAACTGCGAGATCACGTCACCGCACCGTCTCACCTCGGAGAGCGCACACGGTTCATCTCTTCCGCACGTCGTCGGAGAACACGCGCAGATGAATGATCTTTTACGCAGATGCGGCTGCATCGGCGTCCGTATCCTCCGGCGCAATACCGAGCAAAAGCGAGACAGCTCGTTCCGATCTGGCCATGCGGCATCCCATCACGGACGGATGCCTCCTCAACTACGCGCGCGTGACCACTGCTCGCAACACATCACCTCGTTTTCCATCAGTGATCCCTTTACATAATGTGCTCTATTATAACACGCCTCGCCGCGGATAGTCTTTCCCATGCGGAGAGCCGAGCAGCCGCGTAAGTGCGCCGTCTGATCCTCTGCCCCCATGGTCTCGTCAGTTGCAGAGTGCATCCCGAGAACAGGGACGCCGGTATCCACCGTCCAGCACAGGCAGCTGTGCCGGCAGAATCGAGCTGAGCGGTCGCCCCCGCCCGGCGCATCCGAGACGATCTCGTAAACACCCGATAGGGGATCTCCTCGTCCTCGCACAGTGTCCTTATGACGGCACACGCCCGTAGGCGTCCCTGCGTAGGATTGATCTCGCCGCCACTTTCAGGACGACGTCTCCATTCAGCACGGGCTGATTTCGTCGGGTCTGCCTTCTCGCGACACATTGGGATGCGGAGTGCATGAGCAACATCCACCGAGAGACAGAAACCCTTGCAGAATCGTTCCAAAGATACTCACTGCGCGAGCATCCGAGTGCCGTGTAGACCCGCTCCGCATCATCAACACAGCCGACCCTGCGCCCCGCTTCGTACGGCTGCCGACCTCCTCATTGTCAAAGAGCGCTGCGACACGGATGCTGTGCCATCAGTCATTCACGGCATCGAACACACGCCTTGACCGATAGACAAATTGTATCGAGGCGCGGCGCCGATCGTAGAAACACGCATTGTCCGCCCCCAGCAGGCAGCCACACCACAGGATAGGCATTCAGATCATGGACAGGATCTCCTCCGCAGCATGTCAGCTCCGCGGCGAGAAGTGCGGTCGGTCTCATCTCGTCAGCGCTTCTTCATGACCGTCGAGGACGAGTATCGTGCAGGAGGATCCTGCGGCTGCCAGCTCCACTCCCTCATTCACTTTACGGTTCATGTGTCGCGAGACTCCGGAACGATCATCGGCGGATGCTGCGAAAATCGACACCAGTCTGGTCAGGAGCAAGAGGATCTGTACTGCGCACGGCCAGCAGCCTGCGAGAAAGGGACGATCCATCCACGGTACCGCGGATCATCCCGCCACCGTATACCTCCACATTGAGCTTACGCATAGCCGTGCTTCGCGTCATCACCGCATGCGGCTTGACGCGCGAGACATGGATCCGTATGGGCTGCAGACAATGCAGTCAGCGTATGCACATTCTCGCCAATCGAAACACGACAACGCCGCCCGTATCGAAACAGAGGAAAATAACAACTGTGCCACGCGCAAATTCCTTCCTCAGGAGACAGATGCGCCTCGAGCAGTGCGTTGCACGTCCCGCTCTGCCGCATGATATATGGCGAAGTCGCCGCATCAATAAAGATCAATCAATTCCTCGGCACATTTCGTCCTGCCGTCGGTCACGCGAAAAGCCCTCACATCAAACAGAAAAGGGCTGCCGCACCATTGGTCTCTCACTACAAAACGTCGGGATGACGCTCGAACCTGCGGCCTCGTCGTCCCGAACGATGCGCGCTACCAAACTGCGCCACATCCCGACAACGATATGTATTCTAGCAAGTTTCATCGGAAAAGGCAAAGCATTATTTTTCGGTTTGTCTGCAAAACACCGCAATCAAAACCTTTTTCGCCGCTCTCGAAAGAAGTTCTTGAGCAGAGCGGCACTTTACTCCTCGGCCAAATACTCCGCGCACACACATCCGGCTGATGGTTTCGGTCCCGACAACCTGTGCAGTACGAACAGGGATTCACACGCCCCTGCTTTTGCTGTCTTCGTACTCCCGTAGACGACACGGCCTGATGCGGCTCATCACGATTGCGCACCGGCACACATGGGACTGGCTCGATGCGGTGACGCCAGAGCGTCAGCCCCGTCGGTCGCCAACGCCCCAGTGCCTTACGGGCACGGCGGATCGCGATCAGCTCTGCATGTGCTGCAGCATCGTGCTCGTCTCACGAGTATCAGTGTCCGCTCGAAATGACACTGCCACGCACTCTCATCGAGGATGACCGCACCGAGGACCTCTCCGCATTGATAGGCACGCCTGCCTCGCCTTCCAAGGCGAGGCGCGCACATGAAAGATCATCCGGCGAGGCACGGTTTTCTCTTTGCATCGGAAATGTCAGCCTTTCCTGATAAAACGACTGCGTTGCATCGCCCGATCTCCCAGATGCCGATATGCGCGTCTCCGGAATCCTCCTGCTTCATCTCTCTCTTTCTTCTTTTTCACCTCATCTTCAAGAAAGATAGAGGAAAAGGAGTTCATCCTTTTCTCGCTCAAAGCTATACCTGCGCTCAAAGAGCTCATATCGTTATTATGAAGCGGACGCGCTTAATGCGCATGACAGCGTCTCAACTCGTTCTACCCACGCTGACACCTCCTCCTTACATCTCAGAATGGATGTTATTTACGATCTCACCTTTAATATCGACATTTCGATGTAAACCTTAAACAGAAAAGGCATTATAGAGACGCTGATAAAATGAGGTATGTGAATTGGCGTAGATTTTGTCCGAACAAGGGTGGAAAACCGGACGCGAAGTGGAATGCAATGGGAGGATTTTCCACCGGTCTGGTGAAAAGATGCGTCCAGATGGTCGTTGAAGGTATCAGCAATTCACAGTTCCCTCAATTTATGGAGCTATGTGCCTGCTGATGGTATACATACTCTTCTCAGCCGGGCGGCCATGCAAACGCATCGTCCGCCAGCAGGTGAAAGTGCAGATGCTGGCGGTCTGTCCCGTCTTTTCCCGGTATTGGTGACGAGACGGACTGCGTCACCACAGACGCCAAGGCTGTGCAGCTGCGGCGCGGTTACCTCCTGGCAAAGAATATAGGTACCAGTGAAGCTCCATCTTCGCGCCATAGGGCCAGAACGCTGCCGGATATGCTTCACTGGCGGGTACGATGGTAGCATGCTCCGGTGCCTGCGTGGTCTGGGTCGCGAAATGCAGCTACGGTATCATCTTCATGAGACTTTGTCTCGACGGATCTCCTCGCTGCAATCTTGCAAAAATACACTGCCATCTGATTCACTTCCAACAAAGGAATCGCTGATACATGAGATTAAAGGATCGACTGCAAGAAAATTCTCCTCCACGCACCGCGCTACCTGTCGCTCCATGCCGCACTCTACGCTGACCTGCATCCGGCAACAGGTGGGTATCTTTCACTCAGCCGTCCGAGGATCGTCCTCTACGGCATCGCAGGTTATGATCCATCTGGAACTGATAGCGTGTGCGTGCATCCTCTTCAGGAGAAACATGGCGATCCGTCTCATAGTCCGAGCAGAATATAATCGCCATTTTCTTCCTCAAAGAGGACGTCGATGATGTTCCTTGCAGGGATGCGATCCGCCCCCGTCCTGTGCCTCCTTTATAGTATTTCTTCTGCCGGCAGGAGGCGGCCAAACGGCAGCTCTCACGATATACGCGCTTCGCCGCGCGCAGGCGGCGATCCGAGTGCCGCGGAAACGGAACCGCCACACATTGCGTGACATCGAGGCTCTGATGATATGCTTCTTCGGTCGGGATTCCTGATCGAAGGGAGCGATGCCCGCGACGCCCGCCTAGCGTGTCGGGCACTCCGCGAAACTGCAGATGCTGCGTAAGTGCATGCATGGCTTCGTGCCGCGTCTCCATCGGACTCAAGGCGGCGCGCTTTGCCGTGCGCAAAAACGCGGCATTTCGGTCCTGCCCACCTGCCCCGCTCAACAGCAGGCGCAAGGACGGCAGAACCTCCTCATCGAAGTTCTCGCTTGAGTTCCGTACGCTGAGCTTTGCGTGGATCTGTTCCGTTCCCCTGCTGTCGCGCGCGTCCAACTCAGAACAGCGTCGACATGATGATTACTGCGTGCCCGGCGGAAGCGGCTCTCCACTGCGAATGGCAGAAAGTTCGGCATCTGTCCCACTTTCCGTCTCACTGCGTGACGTACGGCCATCTGCTTTCTCAATACGCACGGCGACCGCGCTTTTCGTCGCTCCATTCCCGCAGCTCGATGCCCTCGACCCCCTCCATCAACGCCGTCCATCGGGATGCCGCATCAGTGCGGGCAATCCAGTCCAGATAGCAGGTGATGCACCGAGGTGGCGGCATCCGGAACGTCTCGCCCTCCTCCTCTCGCGCATTTCCGGCAGAAATCCCGCAGCTGCGCCAAGCGGCTCAAGCCGCTCTCCGAGAGGTGCGTGCGGTGACGTCAGAGGCGATGAGCAGTCCTGCGCGCGTGTCATCGCAACATAGAGGATACGGCATCTGCCGCCGCGATCGTCTCGCGGCGGATCACCTCGACGCTTCGCCGCAGCGCGTATCATATTTCTGCGTCGCTACTCTGCTCATAGCCGCGCACGCGATCCCAGCATGCGCATGATAGGCACTACGTCTCCTGATATGTCACGACGCATTATAGCGCACTGGCTATATTCGCGAGAAAAACGACGGAAACTCCAGGGCTTTGCTACTGGCGATCGAATGGTGCATGATCCGCGCGACATTTTCGTCTCCCGCCCAATGTCCGCGCGGCAGAGAGATCGATGCTACCGCCAGCTGCGAGGCATCCATATAGCGCAGAAAACGAAACAGACCTCGTTCATTCCGTGCGCTCAAAAATCGCGCACGATCGATGAGCGTGCGCAAATTCGCCTGCCGCAGGATGTGCGCGTCGGGAGTGCGCCGCATAGTCATAGTGCGATGGCACGGTATAGATGCCAGAGCAGCTCAGGGACATCGTGCAGCCTACCACGCCGCCAGCACCTTATCGTCCTGCAGTGCCTCCTTTTGCGCTGACTACGTGCAGCGGGCGGAACCTCCTCCTGCGGCTGCGCCCTTCAGAGCATCGTAGATCAGATCCGACAGGTGTAGAATGCTGCAGCGGGGCAAGTTCCTCCATCGACATCCCGATCATCGGCGAGGTGAGGACCGTCATCAGCGGTGTATCCTGCCGTGCATTGTCCAGTGACAGCGAGAAGGGAAAGCATCATGCGCATTTCGCTTGCCCTCAAACACCCACTGCCGTATCATGCATAAGATGGAATGCCCGCTCTCGCAGGGCATCCATCAGATGACCAATGCCCGTTCCTTTGCACCCACCGCGCAGCAGGACGACGATATCTCGCTCCAGCGCAAGAGCTTTTCCGCTCTGGACAGTATATATCCCGCATCGACCTCAGCTGCTTTGATGCGACGCGCGATATGGCGTGACTCCACCGCAAAGGCAGCTAGCTCTTCGCCCTCATCATCCTGCCTCCTCTGCGGAGTAATCCACATCCAGGAAGATCGATCTCCAGCGGCGATGCCAGATTTCCCCAGGATCGTCGTCGAAAGGTGCGTCCGGACCAGGCGTGCACTCTGATGCGCCGCGATGCAAACCGCCGACTCTGTGCCAGATCTGCGAGAATATCTCATTGATGCTGCGGTACCTCGGCGCAGGCTGCGGAAAGTTCTCTCTTGACATGGTGATCAGCTCACCGGCAGAGCCGCCCTGACGATAGGCACGATAGGTACGTTGGAAAAGACCCCGGATCCGCCAGCCGAAAACGATAGATGCTCTGCTTCACATCGCCGACAATAAAGCGGGTTGTCATCGCGCGCGATCTGCCGCAGGATGCCCCTCTTGAATCCATTCGTATCCTGATATTCATCCACCATGATCGCTGTATTGGTATGCAAGCTCCTCTGCGATATCCGTCGGATCAACGTATCAGATCATCCTGCAGCTGCTCGGATGTCGACACAGGAGTGCCAGCACGATGCTCCAGATCACTGAAGTCCAAAAGAGAACGATCCAATTTTTCATTTTGAAAGGCATGATGAAAATCCAATGCCAGACGAGCATATTGACGAATGGCGGTATTCGCCATATTTTCTGCAGCACAGAGCTCCTCTGCCGTGGCGGGCAGCTGATCGACAACGGCGTCCCATGCCTTGTAAATATTCGTCATCTCAACGCACCGCCAAGCTCCGGATCATAGTTCTCGATGGACTTGTGCGGGATACTTTTCGCTGTTTCTTTGCAGCAGCTCGCATCAGCGTAAAGCGTTCTATGCCGGATCTTCTGCGCCGCTGATGAGGAGCATGCCACGCCTCTGCAGTTCCTCGTAGAGATCCAGATTATGATGGATGACTGCCGGTGCTTCTCGGCTGCCGTGCGCAGTTCCGCATCCCTGCATCAGAACGTCCATTGTGCTGTGGTATCCGGCACATAGATCGGACAGTTTCTCGTGCAGCTCTCGCGCCACACATCAAAACCCACGCCGCTTCCAGTACGGCAGATCATCTTCTTCCTGTCCTGCCGGCTGACTGCTACCGCAGGCGCAGGCTGACTGAGCAGGAAAATCACAGAGTGCGAGCACCTCTTCCTGGTTTCATCGTCCCCCTTGACACCTCCATGAGCATCGGCAAAGGAGAAATGCATCGCAGCTCACGTGTGCCTCCTCGTATTTTCGCTCAAGGGTTCATCCATGACATCGCGTTTGAGCAGACGTATTTCCTGCTCACTTGCCAGACGAAATGTCGGAGGAATGTCGTCGCGTCGATAGTGCGCCTGCGAAGTCGCTGGCAGAATGAATGATGATGGAAAATGTCCGCACCTGTCAGCAGAATGCGCTGACGCTCAAGGCGGTCGATTTCCTTTGCTGATGCCGGCGTCCCCGGCAATGGCATCGATCTCCGCACTGAGCGCTGCCTCGATACGCTCGCGCATTTTCCGCACGGCGGCACTGTAAAAGTAAGAACCAGACTACGATCGAGGACAGCTCCTCATTCACCTGCGAAATAATACGTTCCACCAGTACGCGCGTCTTCCAGAACCTGCCGCCGCCGCCACGAGAATATTGTGTCTCTCGCATCAATCGCGCGCTGTTGGTCTCGCCGTGAATGTCAGCCGATCCGCCATCACGATCCGCCTCCTCTACGATCCGTGCACTCTTCCATCGCCTCCTGCGCATTATCGGCGATATCGTGGTATACGTCTCCCTGCCTGAGGCGCAGGATCGAACGTGCAAATCGTATGATGGTCGCAATACGTACGCATTCCGATCCCGAAGCGATAGGGATAGACGCGGATATCTCCGTGCAGAATGTCCTCCGCCGTCGCGCGGATCAACTGCGGCAAAAAGGCAAGCAGCTGCTGGAAATTCCTCGCGCGAACGCACAAATTTCGCTGAGGATTTGGAGAGACTGTTATCTTTGTTGAACGAGATGCAGATATGATCCGCCGCCTGATCGAGCTGCTTCATGATATCCGCACCGTCAACAGCATCCCGTGAGTTTCATTCCTCCATTAACACCTTGCGCCGAAGCGCGCTGCTTCATCCAGCGACGTTGCGACGACAGGGATTTTTCACCGGAGCATAGAGCATCCCCTGCGGAAACGCCTCTCCGCGTATCCAGGATGGAGCGCACGACGAAGAGATAAGCAGGAGAAGCTGCATCTTCAAGTACCGTGCCGAATCTCGGGCAGGAGAGGACGTTGCCCCCGTTTTATAGTCGAGAACCAGATAGTAGGCATGATGATCCATCACGTCAGACGGTCGATCTGCCCGCGCAGAGAGCGCGCGTCATGCGTCCGCGAGCGGAAAAATCGCCGGCGGACGCCGTCACTTCCTGCGCGAAGCTGATCTCAAACCCATGGGGATGAAAAGAAGATGCCGCCGCCCATGACGTAAGATGCTGTATGGTCTGTTGTGCTGTGCGGCGGATCCGCTCGATGCGGTGCCGATAGCTGGCACGGCTCATCAGCACGGTACTGTGCACCTGCGGGATCAGTTCCTGCAGATAGTTCCTCGATCTTCTCTGGAGCTTCTGCCAATGCCACGCACCAATCGTTGCCGTATGCACTGCGCACCCATCACCGTAGCCGCGCAGGATGCCGTGCAGAAGTGTCCCGAAGTCATTACTCTGAAATTCGTAGCGATCCCGCTGCTGCGGCCGCAGCCCGTACATGGCAAAGTGGCGAACGGGCACTGGCGAAATGTCTCCAGCCGTGTGGTACTCCCGCTGAGCCGACGGTCGCGTGTAAACGAGCCGTCGCTGCACGGGAGCGGGGATGACACTCGCGCGGCGGAGAGTCCATGGAGCATACGCCGCAGAGGCAGGCTGCATCACAGCATCCTGCAGCGTCCAGTTGTAGACATCACATGGCAGGCATTTTTCCCCCGCGCCTTTCTTTTTCACGCAGCGCAGCGATCCAGATGCGAGAGTGCAGGATACGGTGCAGAGAAGGGCAGCGGATCATCTCGCCCAGCCAAGGCAAGCGGGATGGAGAAAAAGAACTTCTAATTCGGCGCAGCCGTGCGATCAGCGCGGCGACCGGGAGCAAGGTCGAACCATCCACCGAAGAAGCGCATACGACACCCAGAGATGATCGCGTGCCTCCGTAAACCCGCGGTAGAGCTGATACCGTTCCAAAAAGCTCTGCGTGTGCCCCAAAGATGGTATGCAGAATCTGCTCCCGTCGTCTGCGAAGAGACTCACCGATGGAAAGAAGAGGGTTCCGTATCGGAAAATACGCGCTCGTCGTCCCGCCCGCGGCGTGATGCCGGCATTCTGACAAAAACAGTACGCGCTCGCGATGCTGTTCTGATCAGAGCAACGGTGACATGATCCAGCCCCGTGGGGTCAGGGGCAATGGACGTGGCGTCAAGTCCATCGCTCAAGAGCTCCTCATAGTCGCGGCTCGATAGCGGGTCGTCTCGCGCACTCGACCAGCTGATCAAAAGCGCCATGCGGAACTCCAGATCTGGCGATGGGCAGCCGCCATCCGCCAATCGACCTTCGCGATCTGCCGTTTCGCTCCACAGGCGGGTGTCTGCGGAACACATAGCTCATCGAGAAGTCGTAGAGTGCTTCGTACGCGCACGCGCCGTGCTCACGTGTCGTCGCAGGTGCCCGCTCAGGAGGAAGCGGTTCTGCAATCCGACGGAAAGCTGATCCAGCCACTGCTCTTCCCTGAGGCGCTCTTCGTCCTCGTCAAATGCGGCTCGTCGATATCTGCGACCCGCCGCTCATTTCTGATCCCACGGCTCTGTTGCCGTCACTGTGATTCGCTGCGAATCTGTAGGCAGCGTAGTTTTCCGACGATCGACAGCCTCCCGCCAATCCGCACAGGCGGAGGAGCATCTTCGTTCTCCTCCGTTTCGAGCAGGGGAAAAGAAACCCGTGCGCAGCGCACGGAAGCAGTCTGCTACGCCCACCCACGCCACGTCATCTGAGCAACAGCACGCAGGGAGCTCAGCGAGCGGATGATGCGCACTCGGGCGTTTGATATCCAGATAAAAAGGGAATGCCGCAATCCGCAGAAAAGCGAGTGAGAGAAGATCACCATGAGATCGACATCACGCACAAGTACAGCAATCTCGCGGTAGCGATAGCCACCGTCGCGCGCGGGAGGCGGAGGATATCTGCCGCCGCCGTCTCCACCTCAAAGACTGCGGATTGGCTGCCGACGATCCGTATGGAATCATCCTTCGCGTGATATGTCCGTGGTCGAACAGCTGCGCTTCCAGCAGACAAAGCCCTCGTCCGCGCCCGATGCTGCACCGGCATCAGGCGAATCAATCTGTGCCGATGGCTGCTCCTCCGTAAAGATCTGCTGCCGGAGGTGCATCGTCTGATAACTGCGCGCAAATAGCCCCGTATCATAGATATTTTCCGGCAAATTGGTAAATACATGCGTCCCATCACAGCCGTCCATCGTCAGGCTGACGCCAGACGGTATCAACAACGCGAAACAGCGCGCGAAGACCGCAGATTCGCGGATTGAAAAAATCGAATCCGTCCACCCACAGTTCGGCGCCGCGCAGAAAATGGTGCATCAACGAGCTGCGCGGCGAGCCGCTCCATCCGATCGGTGTGATCGGTCAATCGCCCTCCAGCGAGCAGCGAGCTCATCCATGATCGTGGCGAGTTCCGTCAGCTTCGCTGACAGTCGTCATCTTTCCTGTACTGACATCTGCCGCCTGACGCAGATGATCGGGCGAGCCGATCACGCTTCAGTTCTGCGATCGTATGCCCGAGTACCTCCATAAACCCACGCTTGCACGGAGCGCTGAAAGACGGAGAGTTCTCTGCTGTGCTGCAGCAGAAATATCCTTGACAGGGACACGCCTGCCGATATCGCTGATGCGCGGCAGATGTTCCCCACCGGTCTCAAAGCAGCGCACCTGCCGGGCAGCCGACCGAAAGCCAGCAGAACATACGCTTGCCGGAAAGCACGCCCATGCGTCAGAGCCTCGGCCAGTGCCGCTCGCCGCCGCGCCGTCATGCTAACGAGGAACGAAGAAGAACTGCGTCCGGCGCCCAGGCGAGCTCCTCCATGACAGCATCCCTCATCGCCAGCCGACTGCGTCGTATGCGCCGTCCCGACCGCCCGATGATAAACTCCAGTCGTGCCGTCGCGTCAGCGCCAGTCGTTTTGCGCATCAGGATTGCATGACTGCCGTTCTGTCCGCGGCACACTTCCAGATGGACGGAATCCGTGCACTGCAGTTCCTCGATGATGAGATGATGCCAGTGCCAGCCGACCGCCCTCACGCTGCGCATCGAGGAAGCGCGCGCGGTAGTATGACGTCAAGCGTCTCACTGTCCAGCGGTCCAAAGCCTTCGTCGGTGAAAATCATGTATCGAGATGCATTCCGCCCGCCAGCGCGCGACATCCGGCAGGTCAAGTGCCGGTGACAGGGAGGCGGGGAAAGGTCTCTCCGCCGGAGAGAGTGCGATGCAAAGCGCGACCAGCCCATACTACTCATCAAAGACATCGATCTCAAGCCCCCACCACCTGTCCTCCCTCTCCGTGGATGAGCGGTAACGTCCCCGGCTCATCATTATCAGCCGCTCGTTCGCGGCATCGATGACATCGGACAGAATCGAACGCAGGGACATGGGTCTGGAAGTGGATCTGGTAGGGCGGGTTTTGCCGCAGCGACATTCGCGAGGTTTCGATCACACGGTAGCGCTTATCGCGGGCTGCTCCCGCCCGTTCCAGCGCATCCATTTCGTAATCATGCGCGTGTAGAGAGGCTGCGCTGCGGACGCCCTGTGCTCGCGCGCTGTCCTGTACGCTGATCGGCGATGCGCTCCGCTTCGGTCAGCGCCTCCATGTCTGGCGGACAAAGCCCCTCTGCTGCTGCCTTGGCCTGGCCTGCCACTCCTCTGCCGCCTGAAACGCCGTCATCATACGCGGCGATACGTTCACGTACTTTTCTCCAGATAGTCGCTCTTTGCCCATTCTCCTGCAACCGCACGATGGTATTCTTCCTCGGTCAGAAAATCGCTGCACGACATGCAGCCGTATAGCCTCCTGCGCCCGCTTACGCCGCACTTCTTCTGCTTCCTTCAGAACGCAGCGCCGCCGCCTTAGCACTCTCCAGTGCGGGCACACTCCTGCGCCGCCGTCTTCCCGCTTCTCTGCTTCGGCACGCAGGCGGTTTCTGCTGTTTTACTTCCCGTTCCAGACGTGCCGCCGCTTTCCGTACTGCCTCTGCATCACGATACTCCTCAGGCGGCTGACGTTCCAATGTATTCCGCTCACCCTCATGAGATCCCTATGAGACTACGATTCTTTTTGAAGCAGGGCTTCCTGCTCTTTCTGCTGCTCCTTCCGCGAAGAGGCTGTTGCTGCTCTTCGGCATGCGTTTTCTCAAGGGCTTTTGCGCATCCTGTGCTGGCGGAGCTGCTTTTCCCGTTCTGCAACACGTGCTGGAACCTCCATACTTTCATCTGCGAAGTTCTCTTATGTGTTTTTGCTCATGGAGAAGCTCCTGCTCAAGCGACACTCTGCTTTTCCTGCTCCGCCTGAGCGGTACATTTCTGCAGCTCCTTCTCTGCCGTTTTCCACGTGCTGCGTGCATACATCCATCTCGTGTGCGGACGGGGAGCTCCTCCGCATCGGACAACAGAGACTTTGGATGTGCGAAGATCACCAGACCAGACAAGGGGTATCCGCCGCCAGTGTCTGTGCCAGACGAGCGGCACTGCCCATATCGTAGAGGGGTGCGCAGACGGCGCTGTCGTCCGCACATCAGATAATGCACGCTCTCCGCCTGCAGTTTCTGCTGTGATTTTTGAGCGCGTGCGCGTGCTGATGTCAATTCGTCTTCTATTCATGTATGTTGTCCTGACGTCTTTTGGCAGTGTGCAAGCTGTTTCTTCTCCTGCTGAACGACCTCCTCGATCAGAATCTGATGCAGTCTTGCGCGCTCTTCTTCGTGCTTCTTCTGTTCCTCGGTGAGACGTTTCAATCTCAGCGCGCCGCTTTTATATTTTTCTTCTCCCTCTGCGGCGGATGCGAAGATCGTGCCAAGGCGAAGTACATTCCTGGTAACGGCTCGCCAGCGGTTCGTAATCCCTCATGCGGCGCGGCTGCTCTATATTTTCGTATGCTCATCTGCGCGGGCTTCCACCTGCTAGGCGTGCTACGGATGCATCCATGTTTCGCTTCTTCGCAGCAGCGCAGTCGCTTTTCTGCGGATGCGTATGCCTCTCTGCGGTGCGTTCCCGTGTTCAACGCATCGATGTAGCTGCGCTCCTTGTGGAAGCACCGGCTGTGCACGCTGTGCGCGTGACGAGCGCACACGAAAGTCGCGGACAGACTCTGCCCTGTTCGTGCTTTTTCTCAAATCACTGTGCCGCATCCGTGCGCTGAGTTTCTGCGTCGGCAGCCCCTCTTCGCGCGCCCGCCGCGCGGTCTTTACGCCTTTTTCGAGCTCCAGCAACATTTCGTCCTGACGGCGTATCTCCTCAAAGAGCAGAAAGACAGCGTGCGGAGTTCGTCCAGTGACGCCATTCCCTCGGCACGCAGAATGCCTTCCGCGCGCTCGCTCCCGCCTGTGCCATCCGCTCAAGCTGCTGTGCCTCTTTGTCAGTGCTTCTTCAATGCGTTGATATCGCTCCGTACGGGAAAAATATGCTGCATAATGGCACTGCGATCCTTGACTTCTACCAATAAAAACCGCTGAAACTGTCCCTGTGGGGAGACGCGACCTGACGAAACTGGTCGGCATCGAAGCCGATCAGCTGACTGATGTGTTCCGAGACATCCGTGATGTTCGCGGCAAGCAGTTTTCTGCGTCTACCAACATCGGGCGGACGAAATACTGTCACGTCGCTGCCCGTCGCGTCATCTTACCGCGTGACATGCGAGTAGGCCGGTGAACGCGGCGCACAGCAGCAGCGCCCGACGCGAATCGTCACTCCACCTCCGTCGTCCGGTCCGGCGGTGCTGTGGAGAACGCACGTAACTCCCTCGCGTATATCCCGCTGGACTCTCGTAGAGGGCGACTCGATCGCGTCCAAAAATAGTGGTCTTTCGGACGTCGCTCCATGGATCAAAGGAATGGGGCATCGGCAAGGGCTGTCTCAAGTCCAACACCTGCTCGTACGTCACATAGGAGCCAGACGCATATGGATGCTGCGGAGTTTCAGGGGTCCTCGCATTGCTCTCTCCCGTTCAATGCATCGATAACATGCGTGAGTTCTCCAGGTCTCCCTCGTCATTTCCTCCCGTGGTCATCTCGCATAGAAATCCGCAAAGAGATGGATATCTGACTTGCGCGCTCATAGTTTCGCACTTCGTTGGAGGAATGTCCCACATGAATGTTTGGGCGCGTGATGAGAAAAAGATTTGGATAGACGCGACGCAGCTTTTCATGGGCGGCGAGTACAGCGTCTGTGTCGCTACGGCTCCACACAGATATAGTCCTCGTGAGAAAGAGGATCGAATCCATCGGACATGATCTCAGCCATTTTTCCTCTTACGATCGCACATCATGCCGCGGGGTCAGCGGATAGAAGGTGTGGGGAGACAGCCCTGCCGCGTCGATATCAACCAGTGTGACGCTGATCTATGTGACTCATCAAAAGATACTTGAGCAGAGACCGGCGTAGCGAATCTGCTCCCATCCCGCTGCGACGAGGCGCGTGAAGATGTCAAGCGCCGTAGTTGTATGGTATAAATTTATCCGCATGCACCTGATCACTGCCGCCGCAGCGGAGGGTATGCTCGGATTCGGAGGTCTGACCGCCGATCACAAGGCATGAGCGGCGGCAAGCACTGCGTCGCCCTGCGGTATCATCGCCCGTGATGCGGCAATCTGAACATCAATGCCAGTATCGAGAAAGACGGCGTTCGTCCAGCGAGCCTCACACGGACGTGCGGCGGATCACCATAGGGGAAGCAGCGAGCAGTACACGTCGCCGAACGCGATCCGAAAGCACGACTGGAGTTGCCTCCGCGTCGACAGTGCCTGCAATATACACACCGGAGGATTGCGGCAGCTGTGCGCCGAATGCCGAACGAACAGCACTGTCATGATTGCCTGCAATACAGAGGGCACGATCCCTGCTCTGCCAGTCGTGTCAGCACTGTGTTGAATAACGCTACGGCTTCGGGCGGCGGCACTGCCCGATCATAGACATCGCCCGCGATAACGAGTGCATCTGGTCGGACGTCGCGGCACAGTACCAAAAGATTCTTCAGCACATAGGCCTGATCTTCCGTCATATTGCCGCTGTCCAGAAGTTTGCCCAGATGCCAGTCTGCTGTATGGATAAATCGCATGATGGTCCTCCTGCTACGCGACAATTCAGTACTGATCGTCGGGCTTTTCTCTGCCCTTTACACACCGTCCTTTTTCTTCGAAATCGCGTGAAGGCCGCCTCGTCAGGACAGGATGCCGAGGTCATCCGCCTTTTCAGCTTTGCTTCCTGCCAGCTTCTCTCGCGACAAGATAATCGGTCTTCTTTGAAACAGAGCCCTTCACCAAAGCCTCCATGCGCCGCGATAAAGACTGCATTCCTCACGGGACAGAGTCGGCAGTGTCCCCAGTGATGACAAAACTCTTTCCGGCGAGTGCACGCACGCTCCCGTTCGTGCTCCTGCAGAGTTCACTCCGGCTGCACGCAGGCGATCCAGCAGGGCACAGGCGGATGCGAGGAGAAGAACTCCCGTCAGCTTCTGCCACCGTAATCTCACCCATATCCGGGACAGCGGGGAGATGCGTTCCGGGACTCACGCCGCCTCCTGTAGGGGCATCAATGGATGAAAAACTCTTGCATCAGCGCGCAGCTGCCGCACGATCCGATACCAGCAATTCCCAGCCCGTCAATAGACGCTCGGGGAGGGTTTTGCACTCGCTTCGATTGCCGCAAGACGCTGATCGACACTCTTTTCGCGCGGCCGATCGGTCCAGGGCAACAAGCTCCTCGCGATGCTCATCCAGAAAAGATATCTGCAACATCATGGATATATCACTTGCATGGACAAAGGCAATAACAGCAGCCGCTCCTGGTCCCTTGATGTCCATCGCACTGCAGCTGACGAAGTTCGGAGATGGTTCTCAATCTGTGCCGGACATGCAGGATTTTGACAGCGCATATCCGCCGTATCTGCTCTCTCGTGCGGCATGTCGCCACAGACGGGACAGACATCAGGTATCACATAGGGGGCGGCTGTTCGTGGCCGTTTGTCCTTCAACACAGCCTTGACGCGCGGGGATGATTTCCCCCGACTTATAGACGAGAATAGTATCACCGATACGGATGTCCAGACTGTCAATATAGTCCTGATTGTGCAGGGTCGCCCGCTCGACGCGCGTTCCGCAAAGCCCCACAGGATCGAACACAGCCGTCGGCGTGATGCGCCGTCCGTCCGACGGAAGTTCGATATCGCGAGTACCGTCTCCTTCTCCTCCGGCGGATATATGAGGCAATCGCCCAACGCGGCGCCTTTGCCGTCACCAAGATTCCTCGCGCATGGCGAGGTTCACCCTGACCACGGCTCCATCGATGTCATCGGGGCGGTCTGCCGCGCCGCCTCCGATCTCCTCGATGGCGGGCTGGGCCTCCTCACTCGTACGGCAGACACGGTAGTGCAATCGTCTTGATCCTGATCACTGCATGAAGGCATACGCCTCGGTATGAAGGGAAAATACGCGGCCGTCACTGCGCTGCAAATTGAATACGAACATAGACAGCCTGCGCTCCTTCGTGATGCGCGAATCCAGCTGGCCGCAAAGTTCCTGCGGCACAGTTGCGCGGATTGGCAAGGGCTTCAGCCGAGGTTCCTGCCGCTCATTGGCCTCGGCAAATGCGGCGCGCTCCGCATAGACCTCGCCGCGCACCTCAAAATATAGCGGTACATCATGCAGCCTTCTGTGCAACATCGTCGATCACGCGTGCATTTGCTGTCGTCTTCTCCTGCACAATGCCGTCACCTCGTGTGATCGCATGTACAGCACACCGTTCTCGTGGCAGAAGTGCCGGGACAATCCGTCGATCTTTTCCTCGACGACAAATTCCGCCGCAGGAAAATGCGCAAGAACATTATCAGACAAACGCACGAATCTCCCCTCGGAGAATACATCCTGCAGGAGCATCGGAACATCATGAGGAACGAGTATGCCGACTTCGCGCTGTGCTGAGCCTCCACGGTACGCGTCGGCGAGTTCTTCGTGATGAACTCCGAGATACGCTGCCTCAAGTTTTTCAGGCGCATCATCAGCATATCGAAGTCATAATCGAAAATCTCAGATTCATTATCGTCATAATACTGCTGGAATGCCTCGTATTTTACGCCGAAGCTCTGACAACTCTGTCTTTACCTCATCAATCTTGCTCATGATCTCCCTCACAGCTTCGAAAATCGGTGCATACTTTTGCACAATTTCTTGATTCCTTTCCCCGGGAGATGCAATGGACAGCTCGGCATCCTCACCTGATCCGCTGATGGCGACAATCGCCCATCTTGTGGCGTACGGCATCCCCCGCGAAAAGGCTGCCGACGCATCGGGGCGGATCACACTGCAATCCGCCGCACGTATGCTCTGCGGCGGCAGCTCTAGCGTTTTCGCTCTGTGCGGGTACTGCGCTCACTCCATATATTGGACGCGCTGCGCAGATCAGCCCGCCAAGAAGTCCCGCCTCCTTATGCTCAACCAGTTCCTCCGGAATCTCAGCCAGAAAGCGTGAGGACGCGACATCTCCGTACGCCCGTAGATCGTTCAGCTGCCTTGCGCCTGATGGTGAGGCCGACGCTCGGCGCGCGTGATGCCGACATAACACGCCGCTCCTCCTCGATCGTATCATCGAGCAGCGTGCGGGAATGCCGGAAGCCCATCCTCCATCCGCCATAAAGACGGCGAAACTCCAACCCCTTCGCCGCGTGAAACGTCGCCAGGCGTCACTGTCCGTCCGACTGCTCCGTCGATCGACATCGGAAATCAGCGCAATCTGTGCGAGAAAATCACCAAAGCCGTTCTCCCCTCGCTGCCCATCCGTCATCAAAGTTCTTCGCCACACTGATGAACTCACGCAGATTTCGAGACGGTCACGATTGTCTTCCTTCTTCTCCTCCTCAAGCGCAGCGCCATAACGGACGTCTCGATCACATCCTCGACAATCTCATGGATGGGACGCGTTCGAAACTGTCCCATAAAGGTAAAAGACCATGGCGACGAACTCCTCCAGCGCCGCTTTACGTGGCGGAGAGTTTTGGAATCATGGAGCAGCTGAGCATCCGTAATCACCTCAAGAGAGATGCGATACTCCTCCGCCGTCTCCATCATGCGGGCGATGGACGTGGGTAGACACGACGCGGGACATTGATGATAGTCGCAGAGGCTCAGTGTATCGCGAGTTGTAGATCACACGCAGATATGACGTAATGTCTTTAATCTCCGTCGATCATGAAACGCACCAGACCAACCATTGCGCCACGGGACACCCGTCGCGTAAAAAGCCTCCTCAATATTGCGTGACTGCGCAGTTGGTTCGGTAAACACGGCAATATCGCCATACTCGACATGGAGAACATCGTGTGCAGACGCTCCACCTCTCGACTATAGGAGCCTCATTCTTTTCCGTTGCTCCCTCATAGATCGTAATGCGGGTCGCCGGTCGGATTATCCGTCCAGAGTTCGCTTCTTCTTGCGCGTCAGGTTCTCCGATCACAGCATTCGCTGCCGCAGAATATTCTTCGTCGAGCGGTAGTTCTGCTCCAAGCAGGATAACCGTCGCCTCGGTCAGTCCTTCTCAAAGTTCATGATGTTCCGCATATCTGCCGCGCCAGCCATCGATTGACTGGTCTGCATCGCCAACGACGCAGATATTCCGGTGCTCTGCGACGAAGCAACGGTGATCGCATACTGTGCGCCGTTCGTGATCCTGATACTCATCACAAGAATGTACTGGAACTTTTTGGTACTTCGTCACGCAGTTCCTCATTCTTCGTAAGGAGTTCCACCGTCAGCATCAGCAGATCATCAAAATCCAGTGCATTGTTCTCCTGCAGCTTGGACTGGTAGAGCGCATAGATCTTGGCGACCTGCTCGGCAAAGATCGTTGCCTGCGCCGTAAAATGCCGCGACATCGAGCAGACGGTTCTTCGCATCGAAATATGCGCCTGCACCGCGCCGGGGCAGTATGCTTCTCGTCGTGTGGGCTCTTTCAGGCACTCACGGATCAGCCCTTGCTGTCCCGCGCATCGTGATGACGAGAGTTCTTCGCATAGCGTCCGTGGTGCTCGAGCTCCATGCGCGGAAAACGGGCACAGAACGAATGGAATCGTGCTCAGCCAAACGTCTGCGCCGCATCTCCGATCAGTGCATCACGCGTTCACACTCATCGCGAGCAGCCTTATTGGTAAATGTAATGGCAGAGGATGCGGTAGGGCGGAACCTGCCATGTTCACAGAAATTGGCGATGCGAAATGTCAGCACACGGGTCTTTCGGGACCCGCACCGCTGGCGTGATGAGGAGGCCTGCAGGCATGCGACGCAGCACGCTGCTGAGGCTCGTTCAGCCCTTGCATCAAATCCATAGAATCGTCCCTTTCACTCAAATAAGAAGGCGGAACGCCGCCACTTAACTCCGCCCTCCATATAACAGTATTCATATGTCTTAATTCGCTTGACCGCTTCCGAGAGCGGCGGAATGATCTGCTTCTTGCGCGACGACGCCCGGCAGATAGAGATGTGTTCCCTCGTATCGCGGAACCTCTCCGATCAGCGTGCGCGGTGACCGTAAAGAAGACGAATGGGTCGCCTCTCAGAATATCCGTAATCGTGACGAGACTGAGGTCAAAGCCCTCCATTGTCGCAGATGGACTTCATCAGCGCGAGGACGTCCTCCTTTGCCATGATTTCCTTCATGTCCATCACCGAGTCTGACTGACGACAACACGATGGGCGCGATGGCGAGACTCTCGCCGGGTCGTTGCGGACAGGCTCCATCGGCGTCATATTGCCGACGCACTGGGCCGCCTTCAGCATCTCAGCGCCGTACGCGTTCCTTATCCACGTCTGCGATCTCCGTGAGACGGGCAGCTCCGCCGCCTGTTTATCCTTTTGGCGTGCGGGTCGGAGACTTGAACAGCACCGTATCAGAGATGATGTTGCGCGAGAGCAAGAGACCTGCAATCGACGGAGAATGTCGATGTCGTTCTGCCAGTGCGCGTGAGACAATCGTTGCCGTGCATCCGGCTGGCTCGCGGCGTGAATGAGTAGATGGTGGTTCGCTCGGTGCAGATCCCACCGAAGCATTGATGATCTGAGTGATCGATCGATCTTCGCCTCCTCACGGCTCTTCCCTCGACCGCCTGATTGCGCTCGTTGGCGATCGACGAGAATCACCTGTGCCGGATCCGGAGACTCAGCGGTCACGGCTCACGAGACCGACGATGCGTGTTTTTGGGTTTGGTGTTGGTTTGTTTGATGTCGGACGGGGAGATCGGAGCGGTTGAGCGGACGGGATTATCGTGCATGATGCGCCGAATGGGCACGCACTGATTGATGAGGCGCTACGGTCGCATGGGTATCATATTACACGCGTCGAGAGGACGAAGAATACCACGCGTCTCCGCCTTCCTCAGAGCCTCCGCCAGAGCTGCAGGCCCGTCGGTCACGACAAGGGCAGGAAATCCCACGGTTAATGCGATCGCAGAATCGTCTCCGGGCTTTTCGGTCGCCCACGGGCACGATGTCGTTCCTTTGATGATCTTCTTAATCGTTGCGATGCTTTCCGGCGGCGATGCGGGATCTGTCCCTTGATTGTCTCCGACTCATCGCCGGAGACAAGCACCTGACTGTCGGTGGCATGAATGATGTCGCGATGGCGTACGCGCTATCCGCAAGATTCGTCATGCTCGAGCTCTAATACCGCTTCCTAGAATCATGACCGAGACGATGCCGACGAGAAGCCCACTAGCTGTCCGTCACGGGGAATCGACCGCGAGATCATTCTCTGTACCAGAAACCTCAGTTTACGCAGTATCGTGCTGGCGCACAACGATCTTGTCGTCCATCGCAATATCCTCGCGACGCGTGGATGAGATACGAGAGATCAGAGGCGGCTTTTCGACATGGAAGTACTCCAGCGCGACCGCGTCTCCTTAGTCCACGCTTTGCGGCACGCGCGTGCGGCAATGGCGTGACGCCCATGGTGCCTTGCGCCCAGATGGGCGCAGCCGATCGCGAACAGATCGATCCGATGATCCGATTACGATGCAATGACATAAATTGGCTTCGCAACGTTCAAAATAATTTACCTCTATTACCGCGGCCATTGCACCGCATAGCCACATCGTTGTTATTATAACGCCATATCCACTGATTCGATTCCATAAGCAAAGGAATTCGATAAGCAAAAGAAAAGATGCGGGACGCCGAACCGCACCTGCATCCTTTGTATCCGCCTCTCACACCTCGAAGCTGTGGATGATGATCCTCCACTCGCTTCCCGCGGCATAGACCTCCAACGATGTCAAAACGGCTTCAGGTGTTTGATCCATCACCGTTTTCGCTGCGATACCACATCGCCGCTCACTGTATAATCTTGCGCTGCTTTCGGCTGTTGGTTTACCGCTGCTGCGAAGTCACGCAACGGATACGCTACGTCGTGTCTTTACGCTCGACAAAGAGACCAGCGTATCACGATCCTTTGCGATCAGATCGATCTCCCCTATGCTTTGTGCGGTACTTCCAGCGCCCAGAATACGATATCCCTGCGCACCGAGATGGCCAGGCGGCCTGGGGACTCTCCCGCGATCTCCCAGCACCTTATTGCTGCATGGCGATCTCCTGCTCCCCCATGTGACGGTCGATCCGATGAGACATGGGCGGCGAGCGCCTCGCGATCGTACGATGAGCTCGGGAGGAATCCGCCGCGGTCAATCCTCAGCGCCATCAACATGTTGACGAGCGATTTATTCTGATTGATAGACTGGTATGTACCGTTTTTGCGTGCCTCCGCGCCAAAATGCGGTCAGCAACGAGGGAACGGCCTTTTGCCGTCACGCGCGGCGCACGATCCGACTTTACATCATGTTGATGGCAACAGCACGCGGTTCTTCTTCGCGCTGCTCCTCTTCCTGTCCGCGTGATCCCGGCGCCTCTCACCATCCTTGCCTTTTCGTCTCCTCACATCACACCAAGAATATTATATGCTAGCGATCTCGTTATCGTCAATAGGCTATGCCATGACTGTCGGCCATCAGTGTGGTGAAGAAACGGCGCTCGCTATCGCGCCGATCTGTGTACCCTCGATCGCAAGAGGTTCCGTCGGCGGACTCACGTATGCTGTCGAGTTCGTTACGGAACTTCCATGCCGGCATCTGCATCAGAAAAATGAACGTACCGCACATCGACATGATTCTCTTCGTAGATGCGATTGATGAGGTCGACGGTGCGATGTGATTGATCCGTGAGGAACACAGATTCTGAGCCACGTCTCTTTCTTGACCTGATCCGTCTGCCTCGTCGCTTGTAGCACTCATCGCTGAGCATTGTAGATGTAGGCGGGATACTCGGTCTCTCCCATGAAGAGCGAGCGTCGCTGACTCATGTGGGCGCTGTCCCGGCTGCGGTGCACGTTCTCCCCCTCCAGTGGAGTGCCGCGCGGTCAAGAGCCAGTGCCGCGACATCCCTTGCACGTCTGTACTGCTCCGCCGTCATCTTGCGCCGCCTTGACTAGATCGGCCATCTGCCATAAAAGCCGCATAGGCGCGGAAGATCAGCGGCTGCTGCTCAAACGCCGCTTGGCGGACGGTTCGCATGCTTCTGCTGTGTCAGCTGAGATGAGTTGCTGGAGCTGCTTCGCATCCACCTTCACTCACAGTGTCTGCGTGCGTCCGCTGACGGTTCTGGAGCGAAAGTGTCTCGCGCTGGCTGAGATTTTGCTGTTTTGCAGGAGCAGCACGCGCGTGCGATCGCGAAGCGTGCTCATCATCTGCGGTACATTCTCCACATGGATGGCGATGAACTTCGGAATGAGCGTCGGCGTCTCGGCCGTCTTTGCGGCATCTGGCCCTGCATCGTGGAAGCTGGCAGCTGTGTCGCCGCTGTCTCCGCCCGTCCCGCGCTGGCGAGACGGGCGACCTGCTCTCTGACTCTCAGGCGTTTGCTTTGCGGCTTCTGCGGTTTCCTGTCCGCGCCTCTTCGCCAGCGGGCTGACGAGCAGGAGATTCGATGTCCCGCCCGTGCCGCGCTTCCTGACCCGCGTGGATTGCACTGCTGCCCTGCGGGAAGGCGTCTCCTGCTGCACGGCGGTAGTCTTCTGCTGCGCAGCACCTGCCACCATCATCCCGTGCCCTGCCCGCGCTGTGCCTCTGCCGCGAGATAGAGAGAGACGCGGCATTGCCTCGTGCCGATACCGACTGCAGCAGTATCTGCCTGACGAGTGCGGGGCTTCCGTTCCCTTTGCCGCATTGGTGCAGAGTAGGCCTCCCCTGATACGCTCTGTCTGCCGCGCGCTGTCGGCGAAGATTTCGCTCTGTGGCAGCCGCAGCATCCGGGCAGCTGTGGCGAGCGGGCGCAGGATTCTGCATAGCTCCAGCGCGGGCGCCGCCATGCGCACGCAGTTCTGTCCACTTGCCGGCATCTGCGCCCGCGCCCTCTTCTGCGGAAGTGTCGTGCTTCCCTGCTGCGGTGTCGCCTGTGCCTCTCCACGGCACCGGTGCCACTGCGTCCCTCCGGCTGCGGCATTGTCTGCTTGCGTCGCCGCGCTTCCGCGTCACGCGGCATCGGCAACTGAACCAGCTGATTTACAAAGCATCGATGGAGGTAGCGCGCCGCGCACGCGCGCGACATGGTGGCGGCACCTGCGCTCGCATTCAGCGGCTGAGGGGACGGTCATGCAAATCCTTCGGGAGGAGTTCGGCGTTTCCTGTATCCAATCGGCTGAAACTGCAGCTTTTCGTCAACATGATCGAGCTCAAATGTTCCGCCCGCATCCTTGGCGATGGCACTTTTCAACGCCGCAAAGCGGGGTCGCCACGTCGTCGCTGACGACGGGAACTTCGTTCGTCTCGCGTCGTTCCCCATCAGATTCAACATCCGCGCCAGCGTCGTCAACTGATCCGTCAGCGCTGACTTGCCGCCGTACTGCCAAGCCCTGTGCAAGTGTGGACTCAATCGAAAAGACTGCCGAATGATATTCCGTATGACCTCGCTTTGAGCTCCTGCAGAATCTGCTCAGCTTATTCGTCTGCTGACGTCCGCTGATTTTGGACAGAACATCCGCCATACGGTCCAATCGCGGTCTCAATGGACACGTTGGTACACGCTGCTGAATAGCCGCTGCGCGTTCTCCTGCGGTCGCCGACGCCTTCGGTCCGCGCTAGTTGAAGACCCGATGAAATCCGCTGCGGTGCGGAGACGGCGAGCCGCTGCTGCAGTTGCATTGCTTCAATCGGCACGGTGTTCGCGGCCTTTTCTGTTAGTTATCATCGAGCGAGATGGGCTCCGGAACGTTTTACGATGCAGTGGGCCGAGATCGCATACGTTGCCGGATCGCGACCGATGTTCCTGTGTTCCGGCTGTGCTTTGTAAGCAAAGCGTACACCGGGATACGCCTCGTCATACGTCCGGCATCGGGCGATCTCGTGTCACTTTTGCCAGATCGACGCGCGCCACGCGATTGATGCGGTTTGGCATCGCACGACCAATCGACTGTGATGCCATTCTCCAGATGCGGAGAGCGCCACGAGCGTCAATCGGGACACTCCTGCGGTGTCGGCAGAAGCGCGGCGACGGCATCCATACATCCCGCTTTACGTGTCGCCTCCAAGATGTTCATTCGGTCAATCGTCTCAGCGTCAATGAGCTCGACATGATGAGAGCAACGTCCGACGATGCTCTCGTAAAGCTCTTCCCGCACTGCAGACAGCTTCTTTTGGGTCGTTCCGGTCGAAGCTGGTACTCCTGCGGCAGAATCACCGCCGCTACTGCGGTGACGGGGCCGCCAGAAGGGAATACGCCAGCCTCATCCACACCGGCGACGATAGCGTGTTCCCGCGCTCGGCGGCACTTTGGCGCTCATACACGCCATTGCATAGCGCGCGCACGCTCACTGCTGTGCTGCACGTTCAGCAACGGCGAAGAATCCGCTTTGGACGGTTTTCGCGCACGTCGCATTGCGGGTATTGAGAAATCCTCCGTCCACATCTCCGCGACGAAAAACGTCTTCTATCTCTTTTATCGTCATTTTCTCTGATTCCTTCTACCGCACGGCTTATGCGAGACGATGCTGGCTGCACGTCTAGCGAAATTCGCACCCTGCTGCCACTCCGAAAATCCGTCAAGAGTACCTGCTCCGCCTTTTCGTAATCGAATTTTTGCCGCCGGCATCGCGCAGCGTTTCGTCCAATGTGGCATCAAGCAGCTCAACCTCGGGCAGAGGTTCATCAGCCGATAACGCGCTGTACACGGCGACTGCGGGTACCCTCTCTCAACGCGATTCGGAGAAGCAGCGCCACACTTCCCTACATCGTAAACATTGTCATTGAGTGCGTGATGCAAGATGAAGCGCCGCCTGCTGATCCTCATTTCGGCCAGAGGATGCCGGGCATATCCAGCAGCTCGAGCTGTGCACCAAAGGCGAAATCACACACTGCTTTGCGCGGGTCACACCGGGACGGTTCTCCACCTTTGTCTTCGTGCCGCCCGACAGCCGATTGATCGGTGACGACTTGCCGACGATCAGGAATGCCGGGCTCAGCACGCCAGTGCGGCACGTGGTTTCCATGCTGCACCAATTTATCCGTTTTTCGGCTTTTGCCGCGGCGATGCGATCGCCTGTGCAGATTCCTTCGTGCTTCTTCACGGGCATCCACCGTAGCGAAAGCCCTTCTGCGGCATAATATGACCCACGCACGTGTCACATATTCATCCACCAGATCCGCCTTGTTCAGCACGATGAGCCGCGAGCTCGCGCCACTGATATCTCGCGGAACTGGTTGCAGAACTCATCAGGAATGCGCGCATCGAGGGCTCTACCACCACATCCGCGACTTTGAAATTCTCCTGAACCAGACGCTCCGCCTTCCGCGCGTATGTGCGGTACTGCTGGAGACGCTGGAATGTCGATTACGTTGTCGTTTGCATCATATTTTCATCTGTCCGCTTTGAAATAATATACCGCGAAGATACATGCACAAAAACGGTTATTCCTCTCTACTCAATTCTTCTGCCTTCGCGTTAATAAAACTCTGAAACACTGCTGGTTCTTCTGTGATGGATTCTTTCATCGCAAACGCGGCCTCCTTTCCCAACACGCCGATCAATACGGCAAATATGCGTACAGTGAAGTTTTTCGCTCTTGATCGCTTCGATACGGCTGCTGCTCAAATTCCGTAAAGGCGCGATAGAATGATCGTTGATCGAACACGCCAATCGTAAGGCGGTGTCATCCATGAACACTATTCTTTCATGCGTTTTCATGAAGTCTCATCTTGGTGGAAAACGAGTTGCTTTCAGCCAATTATTGTAGTAACAGCCTTTGATGATTTCTTTCCATTGTCGTATAGCGGCACGTCCCTCTCGTGATCCGGGCTCTGCTATACGATGTCGCATGGTGCTGAATATGCCCTCTGAGGCTCAGCGCCAGATAGTCCTTTTCGAGTTTTTCGGATTCGCTCAACGCCATGTTTCTTCTCCCAAGCAGCATCGAAGCGGCTGGCGGAGATCGCTCGTTGGCTGGCGGGATGCCCTGTGACGATACGGATATTGTCTCCGTGAATTCTGTCCTCAACTATAGTTTATTCTATCAGCCATTCTGTGATGCGTCGATCTCACTCGGATGTCCTGCGGTACGTTTCCAGTGCTGTGATAATCCAAGCAAAGCCCATGAGAGAAAAGAAACCATAGGATACTATCTTTCGTTCATTCGTATCAACCCCTCAACAAAGTTTCCACACAGAGATGACCCGTCGGTATGAAGACAATCGCTCCGTCTCATCCGTTCGGAGCGTTTTTTATGTCCTCGATCATAGCGTTCCACCACGTCGGCATGCGGATGTCGGCTGTTCCCTGCACCAAACACAGTAGATGGCGCCCACGGGGATGAACGGCACGGATAAATTCTCTGAACTGGACATGCAGGCCATGATTGAGAGGATTTGAGGAGTGATTTGCAGAGGCGTCGTGCCGCCCTCAGCAGCATCTGCTCATGCTCTCGAACGAAATCGCCCGTAAATAGGAAGGACGCATCGCGCCCTTGGCGGATACGACGTTCGACTTGTTGCCCGTCATTGTCCGATGGATCACGTGCCGGCGCGCCGACACCTCCGTGCTTTCATCCAGGTAAGGTCTCCCCACCTCCGCCAGCTGAGTTTCGACGGCAGAGGTTGCATCACCGGGCGCATGCTGCTCATGGCGCGGCGCGCCCTCATCCTGCGCCGCATAGACGTGTTTACGGGCAAACGGGAGAGAATCGCCCCGCGCCTGCCGCATGGTCTTCGTGGCATGCGAGAGAAGGTGTAGTCCACCTCGCGCACACCGTAGTGTGAAGATCGAGAACATCGACGCGTGCGCCAACATCAAACGCACCGTCTCGCGTGCCTCCCGTATCAAAACATCATGGTAGTGCGGCGTCACAACTCCCCTGCCCCACATCTGATGATGTACAGCCCATCTCGCGCGGCATGACCGCCGCCACGCACACACGACAAGGGAGGAAGACTGCTTCTGGCGACCGTCAAGCGATATGCCAGGGGCGATAGGATAACTTCTGCGCATCTCTTTCGGCGCACAGGCATCGGGATCCTGCATGGTAGCCAGACCGATGGGAAAGGTACCTCGGCGGCGGCCTCTTGTGGACGGGAAGGCTGCTGGGGCGCGTGTCAATCACCAAACGATATGCCGAGCAGGAGGCTGTCAGCAAAGGTACCGCCGAGTGACGGGAGATGGTGAAACGTACCGGCAAGAGTCCCATGATGATGATGAGTTCAACGAGGCAATGCAACGATAAGATTTGGCGAAGCGCGGAGATCGACACCCGATTGAAATACCGGCGACGCACGGTACGGGGAAGTCAGCTGCCATGAGCTGCGCGGCAGTCGTAACGGCGATACCGCCAGAGAAACGAGGGCGCGGCAGACGATGCACTCTTCGCGGCGGAACAGGGCGAGGAAGAGAAGCCCCGCTGTCGCCGAACAGCAGGCTGAAAACTGATGTGAAGAGAGCGGCAATGGCGACACCATAAGCACCGTAGCAGCCCTGTCAGAAGGAGCAGATACTTTCGCAGGCCGCGCTCGCGTCCGAGCACCAGTCCGATAAACGCAGTTGCCACCCGCCCGTGATGCCGGAGCAGTACGGCGGGCGGTACCAATGCCCGCCAGCAAAACACGAGATCGCAGTACATTCGCTGGCGGCACTGAGCACTCGCGGCAGACGCAGGATCACAGCAATCCACCCAATCACGGCGGAAATCAGACTGATATGGAGGAGCCGGACACGGACAGAATGTGAACGATCCTCGTTGTTGTATACGCCTCTCTAGCAGGGGCGGGGGTCGATTCCCTCATAGCCGCCGAACAACATCGCAAAGATTGCCGCTGCATCTTGTATGCGGCATGACCGCACGCATGTGCTCAAGATGAGTGCGTGGCCGAATCTCTGCCGCGCGGCGCATCCACTGTTCGACAGGAGATATCATCACAGGACTCGATGGATACACGCGCCGTGCCGCAAAGAGAGGCCGGTCGATCTGCGTAAAAGGCTGGAGGAGCGCCGTGTCTGTCTGCCGGGTTTGATACGATACCATGGGGGCGGCGAATCTTCCCCTCTGCCGTGATTCTGTCTCCAATGCGCGCGCATGACGTGGCGACCGCATCCTCCTCCATGCCGTTCATGGAGTGAGCAGCTGTCCACTCGCGGCACGCTCTGCATCGCTCGCAGAGCGCCGCATACCGCTGCAGTACGACGAATCTGCCACGCATCTGTCCGTGCGCTCCGGTGACGCGGCGGCATCTCCACGTGATGATCCCAGAAACAGCAGTCTCCTCTCCTGCCCGCACGAGATACATCCTGTGCCGACGGCTCGCCACCGCCCCGCAAACCCGAAACATCTCGCAACGACAGCCCCACAAACGCTATCCGTGTTCGAAACATGCCTGCATTTCAGAACGAGAATACCCGAGGCTGAAAAGAATCAGTATAGCGATGATAAGATAGATACGATGCACGGAAGAGGTAAACACCACTGCAGGCACCACAGACAATGCCGAGACAAAACCGCACCGCCAAACAGCCTCCCATGAGGAAACGCAGCGGATATTGTCCCGTCATAGCGTCACCCGCCCGCTCTTCAGTTTTTCAGCTCTGACGCGCCAATGCCACGCACCTTCTTTCGATATCGTCGATGCTCTGAAATGCACCATTGCTCTCACGGTACTCACGATACGCTGCCAGACATGGCGGGACCGATGCCGGGCAGCTCCTGCGCAGCTCCTTCCGGTTTGCCGTGTTGAGATTGATCTTTCCGTCCGCCTGCGCGCGGTAGATGCCGCCGCTCTCTCTCCGCGTCGCGCAGACAGCCTGGGCACGCGAACCTGCATTCCGTCCTCAAGATGTGCCGCCATATTGATGTGGTCAGCTCTGCTGTCCGATCACACCGCCGGCGGCATTCCACCCGCATCAGCGACGCGTTTGTCCTCATCCAGCGTGACCAGCCCGGGCTTCTTTACCTCACCCGAGACATGGACGGTAACCTTGCGCAGGGCTCGACGTGCTCAGTCGTCGCCGCGTCGAGCGCAATGGCATCCTGCTCGATAGTAGCCGTAGGTCGCACCGATCAGGACTGCACCGAGCAGTGCCAGGAGAATCAAAAGTGATTTTTGTAGAGGCGGCATCAGATCATCTCCTGAGTGCACATTCCTCCCGCTGAGATCTGATCATCTCGCGGCGCAGGCTCGTACTAATGGAAGGCGTGTCTTGGGCGATCTCATCGACATCCGTATTGAAGAGGTAGTTTTGGAGCTGCGGCTCCTTGATCAACATCCGCGTATGGAAAAGGCTTGCCTGATAAGATTGATGTCCACAGCATCTGCTCATCCAGCGTCTCCTGTTTGATAAAACTCCTGGATGGAAGTCATCTTGCTGTCCATAAACAGCTTGCGTACCACCAGATCGCGTAAAAGCCGCGTACGCGATAATCCATCGTGATGATGTCGAGTCAGACGTGACTGATGAGATAGTCCAGCGTCTGCGGCGTGTAATCTCTCCGCAGGTCGCGACGTCGATATCCACGCGAAAGGTCGCATGCTCGTATCGAGGATGACTCGGGATTAGGTATGTACGGTAACGTGGCTCTTGTGTCTAGATGGGCAAGTATCGTCTCCCCCGTCAGCGCTGTTCCCGTTGATAGCTTCTTGCTCGAGATGACCGCGCTCCTCGGCGATAAGCATCGTCACACTAGCCTCTGCACGGCTCGTAGTCCCTGCTGCGCAATATTCAGGACCGCGCACCGATCATATCGGTCACCTGCGAAAAGGATCTCGTGAGACGATCGGTTGTACTGCTCATCAGATGTCTCCGATGTGGTCCCGCTGCTCACGTGCCGACTTCGCATAGCAAATGTCATAAATATTGAAACTCAGCGCCTTCGTCGGTTGTTAAACCCGTACAGTTTCAGCTTCCCCATCCAACGCAGGAGCTCCTTCCTCGTCATACATATTTATCCATTATTCTTCTTGGGGGCATGCTCTCCTTCCACGCCTTGATCCATCCAGCCGTTCCCGAAAACGACTCTCCATCCCTGATCTGTCGGCTGATAGTACGCACGCCCCACCAACGCGTCCGGAAGGCACTGCATATTGGTGATATGCTCCTCCGATCATGTGCATACTGATGAGCCCTTGCCGCAATCCAGATCGCCCATCAGCCGCGTCGTGCATTCCGTATCACCAGCAGCACGCATCGGCGAGAAACATCGTGCGGGCATCAGCAGCCGCCGCAAGATATGCCGTCTCATGGCGTTAGATTTCGGTGCGAGCGAAAATGAACGACGGCGCGTCAGATGGACGTTACACTCTGGATACCCGATGTGGTGACACGCCTGATGAGCGGCGACGGCAAAGCTCCAGTGCACGTGGATCGGCAGGTCCGACATCCTCCGCAGCAAAACGCGTCACACGGCGTGCCACATAGACGGATCCTCCCGACTCCAGCATCCGCGCGAGCCAATAAACTGCCGCATCCGGGTCTGAATTACGCATGGACTTTGTGAAGTGCCGAGATGAGATTATGTGTTCCTCACCGTTCTTGTCATAGAGCAGGATTTTTCGCGCGTGATACGCGCTGCGAGATTCTCCCTCCGTGACGTACAGCTCGCCATCCCAGCTCATCCGCATGATGGCACCGAGCATCTCGAGTGTCGAGTGACCGTGCGTCACCGTGTAGCAAAGGCGGCGACGGCGATGATCCCATCATCGGACAAGGATGTGCATCTGCGATAACTCTCTGTCCGTTGCGATCGCATGTCGGAGGCGTTCGATGTCGACTCCGTCAGCCTGCAGGACAAAAGACACGGCAGCGCGGGCAGCGTTGTTGATCTCAAGAGATTTTCCGTCGTCGCTCCGATGAGGATCGATACTTCCCTTCTCCACAAACGGCGAAACGCATCCTGCTGCGCCTTGTTAGAAGCGATGGATCTCATCGACAAAGACGACGATGCGCTCTCCGTAGCGCATACGGCGCCGATCCGCCTCCTGCATCACCGATGCCGGATCTCCCTTGATCCCGCTCGTCACAGCAGAGAACGTGATGAACTCCGCCTTCGTACGCGCAGCGATCAGTCTGCGCCAGCGTCGTCTTTGCCGACGCCGGGTGGTCCCAGAAAATCATGAGGGTGATGCGGTCACTCTCAATGAGGCGGCGCAATATCTTCCCTGCCCTAGGAGATGCTCCTGCCCGACAAAGTCGTCAAGCGTGCGTGGACGACGCGCTCCGCGAGCGCGATATGCCGCCGTGCAAAGAGCCTCCTGTTCGTCCATAGCCGCACCTCCCTGCACAGATGCTGTCACTCTGAATTATCTCGCCGAAAATGCACTTAGGGCAATAGAAAAACGGCTTGGACTCATCCAGGCGTTACTTATCGAAATACGGATAAAGTGAAGTCCGTCAATGCGTGATGGCGTGGCTGCGTTTATCCGTACAGCCTCCATCAGCAGAGAATAAAGCGCGATACAGTCGTGGTCGCCGGCGATGTCTGCGAGACAACGGTCAACATACGCCCGTCGATGACGACCTCGCTTCTCCGTGAGATCGGGCGCGTCAAAGGAAAGCTCCTCCGGAGTTTTTCAAGCAGCGTGTACCGAGGCGTCGCGCCGATGTCCTCCGTCTGCTCATTGACGGTCTCCCCAGCTGCGCAAAGGCGGCTGATGGCATCATCTGCAAAAACGCAGAGACGCCCCTCCACGCCGAGCAGCGCGCTGTACTGCTTGATGAGCGCGTTGCGCGCGGCTCGGTGAGATGCGCTCGAAGTCCTCCTTGACGAGCGACTTCCGCGTCGACGCGAGATCGGAAAAACACCCTGCAGCTCGGGAATGAGGTCCGACGGCTTCGCCGTATGGAATGCCCCTGCCGCGATGAAGAGCACATGATCGGTCTTGACAGGAGTATGCTCAGCCCTAATCGTAGAGCCCTCACAATCGGCAGGGATGTCGCGCTGAACGCCCTCACGCGAGATGTCAGCGCCCGCACTGCGTCCATACTCCCGGCGACCTTGTCAATCTCATCGAGGAAGACGATGCCGCTGTACTCGGCAGCGCACGCTCCTCGGCGACAACATCCATATCGACGAGTTTGTCCGCCTCCTCAGTGCGAAGATCTTGCGCGCCTGTGCGACTGTCACCTTGCGCTTGGCGGTTTTTCGGCTACGAGTTTCCGGTCATGGACTGGGTTGTCGCCATCCCTCAAGGAGGAACCGGCAAACATATTTGCCCATCGGGCGCGGATTCCTCCACCTCGACTTCGATGACATCATTTTCGAGCTCACCGGGCGCAGACGCTTGCGCATCCACTCACGTCCCGCCTGATACTTCGGCGGCTCTTCCCCTCTCCTCCGGCTCATCCTCCTGTGAGGGAGAACAGGCTGCCAAGCGGATTTGTCGACTTCTTCGGCGGCGGAACAAAGACATCAATGAGACGTCCTCTGCATTCTCCTTTTGCCTTGTCCTCCACTTCCTCAATCTTCTGCTGACGCACCATCCGCACAGAGGTCTCGACGAGATCGCGCGATGGACTCCACGTCGCGTCCGACGTAACCGACCTCGGTGAACTTGGTCGCCTCCACCTTCAGAAAGGGCGCACGCTACGAGGCGCGCCAGACGGCGGGCAATCTCCATCTTGCCGACGCCGGTCGAGCCGATCATGCAGGATGTTTTTCGGAATGATGTCCTCGCGCATATCCGCATCGAGCTGACGGCTCCGCCAGCGATTGCGCAGAGCGATCGCGACCGAGCGCTTCGCCTCGTGCTGACCGACAATGATGCTTGTCGAGCTCGGCGACGATCTCGCGCGGTGTCTATTCGTTGGCTCCGATCTGACTCGTGATTCCAGTACCTCCACCGTGATGTGATGATTCGTATAGACGCAGATATCCGCAGCGATCGGGAGAGACTCTTTGCTATTGCGGGTGCATCCAGCGCCGAATGCGCCACGAGCGCACGTGCCGCCGCGAGGGCAAAGAACCCCAGAACAATCGCCGTGCAGTCACCATCCGGCTCAATGACCTCGCCGTTGCCGGAGATCATGCGAGGATGCTGTCCTGATCCGCAACGAGGAGGTGCCTCCAGTTTGCACGCACCTTGTCCGTGCGCCAGTCTTTCGCCAGCTCCACGGCAGCGCGTGGAGATTGCCGCTGTACGACTCAGCTTGACCTCAAATTTTTCAAAAGAGTAAACGCGTCTGCGACTGAGCCCGCGAATCCCGCAAGATTTTTCCATGAGTAGAGCCGCCGCACCTTGCGCGCGTTCGCCTTCATGATCGCACGCTCGCCGAAGGTCACCTGACCGTCGCCCGCGATAGCAACCTTTCCATCTTTTTAACCGCCACAATGGTTGTTGCATGAAATGTCACAGTGTCTCTCCTTCCGAAAAATGCTCCAAGTCCTCCAATGCACGCTCTGCCAGCATCTTTTTTCTCCGGCTTACGCGTGCGGCGCGGCAAGTCCGCGAGCGTCGGCAGCAGCCGGAAGTTGATGTTCATGGGCTGAAAGTGTTCTGGATCACGAGGTCGTGATATAGTGTGCGAGTGCGCCGTGGCAGGTACTGACGGGAAATACGACAGGTGATTCCCCCTGTGCCAGCCGCGCGGCATTTTTCCCTGCGACAAGCCCCGACGCGGCGGACTCGACATCAGCCCTCCACACCGGTCATCTGCCCGCGAACAGTAGACGTTCATCTCCCGTGTACTGGAACGTCGGACGCAGGTGACCGCGGTGCTGATAAAAGCTGTTGCGGTGCATCACACCGTAGCGGAGGAACTCCGCCGCTGCCAGCCCGGGAATCATCTGAAAAACACGCCGTTGCTCCGGCCACTATGAGATGGGTCTGGAATCCGACGATGTTGTAGATCGATCCGCTGCGTTGTCCTGTCGCAGCTGCACCGCGCGTATGGACGCTCCCCGTCAGCAGGGATGCTCAAGGTCGACGGGCTTCAGCGGACCGTAGAGGAGTGTATCACGCCCGCGCGATGCCATGACCTCGACCGGCATGCAGCCCTCGAGAAAATCGCTTTTCAAAATCATGCGTCTCTGCCGCCTCCGCCGTCGTCAGTGCCTGCCAGAAGGCGTCGTACTCCGCTTCGTTCATGCGGGCGGTTGATGTGGACGGGCTCGCCCTTCCCATAACGCGAGGCGCGGTACGCCACATTCATATCAATGCTGGAGAAGCTGACGAGCGGTGCCGCCGCATCATAGAAAGTACAGCCCATCATCGCCAAGCAAGCGGCGTATCGCATCCGCAAGCTGTCCATCCGTCAGCGGTCCGGAGGCGACGATGAGGACGCTGTCGTCCGTGGACGGCGGCTCCGTGATCTCCTCGTGATGCACATGAATCAGCGGATGCTGCGTAATGCGCTCCGTCACGCAGGCGCTGAACGCCTCACGATCCACCGCCAATGCGCCGCCGGCAGGAACAGCCGTATGATCTCCCGCCGCCTGCATGATGATGGAGTTCATGCGGCGCATCTCCTCTTTGAGCACGCCGACGGCATTCATCCGCCCGCCGCCCGCAGGGCGGTTGCTGCAGACAGGTTCCGCGAAGGCATCCGTCTTGTGTGCTGGTGGCTGACGCGGCGGACGCATCTCAAAAAGCTCCACGGCAATTCCTGCTTCAGCCGCCTGCCATGCTGCCTCGGCACCGGCAAGCCCGGCACCGATGATGCGTACGCCGCTCACGAGCGTCGTCCCCCTTCGCGCGCTTGTCTTTCGTTTCGTTGCCGGCTCCTTTGCCGCAGCGTCAGTCTCCTTCGTCTTTTCAAGGGCTTCCTGTGCACGCTTCTTCTGACGCGCCAGTTCCTTTTCGATGGGGCTGCCGATACGCGAAGGGCACGCCTCGTTGCTGCAGTAGAGGATGGCGCGACCCCGTACGGTAGCGATGCTTCTGCACCAAAGGCACCGCAGGTCTTGCAGGTTTCCTTCTGGGGCTCATCCCGTCGTATAGTCACATGCGGGATAGCGGTCACAGCCGAAGAACGCGCGCCCGCGTCGGCTCTTTCGCTCGACGATCCGCCCGCCGCACTTGGGACATGCGACGCCCGTATCGCGCAGGAGCAGCTTTGCATTACGGCACTCGGGGAAGCCGGGACAGGGCAAAGGAACTTGCCAAAACGCCCCTGTTTGACCACCATCATGCAGCTGCACTTATCGCAGGGGATATCGGTGACCTCCTCGGGGAGTTCCACTGTACCGATGGCATCCTCCGCCTTTTTCAGCGTCTGTTCAAATGGTTTTGTAAAGCTGCCGAGGCAGCTCATTCTTGTCGAGCGACCCGTCGGCGACGCCGTCCAGTTCTCCCTCAGATTCGCCGTAAACGTGACATCGACAATGTTCTTGAAATGCTCCTCGAGGCATATCCGTAACGATAAAGCGCAGCTCCGTCGGACGGAACTGCTTTTCACGACGCTCCACGAGCCGCGCTTCTGGATGGTCTCGATGATGGGCGCGTACGTGCTCGGACGCCCAATCCCCAGTTCCTCGAGTGTCTTGACGATCGACGCGTCGTTGTAGCGCGTGGCGGCGGCTCGGTAAAGTGCTGCTCTGGATTCAACGCCCCCAACGTCGGGGATCACCGTCCACGAGGTCGGGCAGGAGCGTATCCTTCTCCTTCTTTGCTGTTTCCGCCCCGACGTAGACAGCGGTATATCCATGAACTTCAGCTTTGATCCATGCGCGCGGAGAGCGATAGTCCCTACCGCAATCTGTGCCGCGATGGTGTCGTAGACGGCGGCGGACATCTGACTTGCGGCGAAACGCTGCCAGATGAGCATATAGAGACCGGAGCTGATCGCGGTTCAGATAGTTCTCCACCTCTGCGGGCGTACGCAGGATACTCGTCGGACGGATTGCCTCGTGCGCGTCCTGCGCCTTCTTCCCCATCGCGTAGACATTGGGACGAGACGGAACATACTCGCTTCCCGTACTCCTCACTGAGAAAACTGCGTGCCTCATCCGGCAAGATTTGAAATGCGCGTCGGTCGGTACGCATATGGGTGATGAGACCGGTCGCACCGTGACGCCCCAGAACAACGCCCTCACAGAGCTGCTGGGCGATCATCATCGTGCGTCCCGACGTAAATCCAAGCTACGCGCCGCATCCTGCTGCAGAGAACTGGTCGTAAAGGGCGGCGCAGCTTTCTTCCTGCGTTCACTGCGCTTGACCTCCTGCGGAAAATTTCTGCTGTGCCAGATCATCCGTCAGTGCCTTCGTCTCTGCCTCGCTGTGCAGGGGCGAGGTTTCTTCGCCGTGCGCATGGGTCACCTCGGCGATAAAGGCGTGCTTATCCTTTTTCAGCTTCGCCTCGACTGTCCAGTACTCCTCGGACTGAAAAGGCCTCGATCTCGCGCTCGCGGTCGCAGATCAGGCGTACTGTGACCGACTGGACGCGTCCGGCGAAAGCCTTGCGCCTTGCGCCAGGAGGAGCGGTGACAGCTGATAGCCGACGATGCGATCCAGCATCCGTCGTGCCTGCTGAGCATCGACCTGCGCCATGTGAATGCGGGCGCGGATGATGTACAGTCCTCCTCAATCGCAGGCTTCGTTATCTCGTGAAAGACGATGCGGCAGTCCGTCGCAGGGTCAACGCCGAGAATGTGCGCCAAATGCCAAGCGATTGCTTCCCCCTCGCGGTCAGGATCGCTTGCCAGATAGATTTTTATCGGCGTCCTTTGCCTCTTTTTGAGCGCACGAATCAGGTCCCCTTTGCCGCGCATTGATGTATTTCGGCTCAAAGTTATGTTCCACATCAATGCCGAACTGACTTTTTCGGCAGATCGCGCAGATGTCCCATCGACGCACTGAACGGTATACTGTTTGCCGAGGTGCCGCTCGATGGTCTTTGCCTTTGCAGGAGACTCCACAATCACCAGAATCTGTGGTTTTTCCCTGCCGTTTTTCGCTGTCTTCGTTTTTCTTCGCTGCTGCCGGCTTTCGCCTTGCGGGCAGATGCTTGCGTCGCCAATCCGTCAGTTCCTTTCGGCACGCCGATAGGCGTGCATTTCATTCTGCTGATAACGCCCTTCAGCTGCATCTGCAGGAGAAGGAGCGGGAAGCTCGTTGTCGTGCTCACGGGCAGACTGTCGATGATTTCATCCATCGTCAGCGCATGATCGAAGGAGAGCACCTGATGAGACGTGTGCCTCTTCCGGCGTCAGCTGTGCGCGGGCAGAGCGCCGCTGTGGTGCGGCAGATGCATCTCTTCGAGATTTCACGCGGAGATTCTACCAGGCGTGCCCTGCACGGATGAGGTTTATGGCGAGCCGCCGCTCTGCGGCGAATAGATGCTGCCGGGAATCGCATAGACTTCACGTCCCTCGCTGAGTGCCATCTCGGCGGTGATCAGAAAACCGCTGCGCCGTGCCGCCTCAACGACGAGCACCCCCTCCGCAGAGTCCGCTGATAATGCGGTTACGCGCGGGAAAAACATGGGCAGCGGCTGTGTCCCGCATACTCAGAGGACTGCCCCGCCCGCCGCAGAGATCTCCGTCAACAGGCGGCGGTTCTCGGGCGGATAGGGCAACATCCACGCCGCAGCCGAGAACCGCAACAGTCCGTCCGCCGCGCATTGCACCGCGATGCGCACGTGTGTCGATCCCGCGCGCCGCACCGCTGACTGCAGTGACTCCCGCTGCCGCGAGATGCTCCCGCAAACTCGAGGTGCAGCAGCCTCCCATAGCCAGAGAATTTGCGCGCACCGACGATGCCGATGCGCCGTGCGTCAGGCAGAAGCGTGCCGCGATAGTAGAGCACGAGCGGCGGGTCAGAGATCTCGCGCAAAACGAGCGGATAACATTCATCCGCCATCGTCACCATCGACACATCAGCGCGTCGACGGTCCTCCGCGATGCGTTCCGGCGATTGATCCCCTCTGTGTGCCGCGCAAGTGCGTCGGCAGCGGCATCCGTGAGTGCTCCTGTCGCACGCAGTTCTGCGGCGGTCATCGACCATACATCCTTTGCCGCAGGACATACCTTTTGCAGCCGCTGCATGCGAACGCTGCCCACCTGCGGACAGCGCAGAAGCGCCGCCAGATACCACCGATCTTCCACCTTCTACACGCTCCTCATCTTACCTAAATTTAGGAAAGAATGCAACTACCTTCTATATTATTATCGTGGAAACAGCTCATCTCCAAAGACATAGTAGACCATCAGAAAGATGAGCAGGGTAAGAAAATATCCGCCATCCGAATCGCTCCTATCAAAAAGAGGCTGAGCCCTCTCAGATTCTACATCATCACATCACGCGACGTGCACCGATATAGCATGCGCCCCAATAGCCGCCGTACAGATTATCAATCGCGACCCCACGGCTCGACGAGGCATTGATGAAGTTGCCATCACCAGGGTAGATGCCGACGTGCGACGGACCATAGTCATACGTGGAGAAAAAGACGAGATCGCCGGGAACCATCTCTGCTGACGAGACGGGATAGCCGACCTCATACTGCGCATCTGCCGTACGCGGGAGATAAATCCCTGCGTTGGCGAAGACGTAGCGGACAAAGCCGGAGCAGTCGAAACCCTGCCGGTGTCAGTTCCGCCGAACGAATACGGCACACCGAGGTACTGCATGGGTCCGAAACAATGCGGCGCACGAAATAGTTCGAGCCGCGGCTGACCTGCGGCATCGCCTTTCGAGAAGAGCCTCGCAGGGTTGACGGTACACAAGACCGTCCACAGCAAGGCCGTGTGCTGCTTGGAACTCCTGACTGCCTCCGCCGTTGCCGGACCAAAATCACCGTCCGCAGCGACATCGTATCCGTAATTGGAGAGCTGCCCTGAATCTCGGCAACATCCGTTCCTGATCACCGATCTGGAATGACTCTGCGCTCGCGATGGATGCGGAGCAGAGAAGCATAGCGGATAACGCAAGAATCTTGATTTTTCTTTCGCAAGCAAACACTTCCTTCCACAAGTGTACAATTACATTGGCTACGAGAAACCAATCGCCGAGTTCTGTTCCGCCCCAAAAGGCGGTGACAATCATTTATCTGGGACACCTGTTGCTGGGCATCTCAAGCGACGCTACCCGGAAGTGACGCACGGTAGCCGAAATCCTTCCCTATTTGGTCTTGCTCCATGTGGGGTTTACCGAAGCCAGTAGGTCACCCGACCGCTGGTGCGCTCTTACCGCACCTTTCACCCCTTACCGACGATGTCGGCGGTTTAAATTTCTATGGCACTGTCCCTGGGGTCACCCTCGCTGGACGTTATCCAGCACACTGCCCTATGGAGCTCGGACTTTTCCTCATCTGCTGAAACGCAGACGCGATTGTCTTGGTCTCTCATACCAACGGGAGATTATACCACATCTGGGGAGAGGTGTCAAAACGCCCCAACGCCTTGTAGGATGCGGAAAGAAACGATTTCATAGGAACAAAGCGACGATTTTGGATCAAATTTTTCTAAAATTATTGGAAAAATACATCGATTACCATGCTTTTCCAACAAGTTCTTGTATATTCGATAGCTTTTTATCGTTTCAGATACTGTCCAAGACCGTCACAAATTTTCATCGTAATTCCGGGATCAGCAAAGTTCGCCGTACCGACAGCGACGGCAGATGCTCCGCGAGAAAGAACTCCACCGCATCCTGCCACGAGGCAATCCCGCCCATACCGATCACGGGAACGTGGACGGCATGCGCCACCTCCCACACCATGCGCGACGGCAAACCGGCTTTACAGCAGGTCGGAAAGTCACCGTCCGATTGCCGAGAACAGCGCTGCCAGCGGTGTATATCAATCTGCATGCCGATGAGCGTATTGATGAGCGATATGGCATCCGCGCCCGCATCTTCTACAGCGAGTACCATCTCCGTGATACTGGTCACATTCGGAGACAGCTTGGCGATGACGGGATGTCTGCTCTCCGCGCAGACCGCACGCACGACCTCTGCCGCCGCACACGGATCCGTGCCAAAGACAATCCCGCCCTCCCCTGACGTTCGGACGAGAGATGTTGACCTCGAGCGCTGCGACGCCCGCGACATTCAGCCGCGCGGCGAGTGCTGCATAGTCCTCCACGGAACTGCCTGAGATATTGACAATGACGTTCATACCATAGTCCGCGATGCGCGGCAGTGTCTCATGGAGGAACACGTCTGCCCAGGGTTCTCGAGACCGATGCGGTTGAGCATCCCCTGTGGGGTCTCCGCGATCCGCACCCCATCATTCCGCGCCGCGGGAGGGCGTCGTCCCTTGACCATCACACCGCCGAGACGCGCGGATCGACGAAATCCGCGAACTCCTCGCCAAAGCCGAACGTCCCGGACGCCGCAAGCACAGGCGTCCGCATCGCGATGCCCGCAACATTGGTGCAGAGCAGCGCGTCATACCGTGCCCGGCACTATGAGACATGTCCATACACCTCCTCGGCAGAGCACGGGTACCGTCCTTGCAGACCCTGCGGCGTCCGCTGCTCGTATCCACGGCACGGGAAAGGCATGCCCCGGAGCCGCACGCCATGCGGCGCTCCAGCGACACCTCACAGGGGCAGCCCAAAGGACGCCGCCATCTGAGCGACGCGCTCCATCATGATCGGCGGCGCGCAGACGGCGACAGCATCATAGTCACCCTCCTGCAGGAGCTCCGGCAAAAGCGTCGTTACAAAGCCCTCCGTCCCGTACAGAACCGTCATCCGTCGTCGCGTGAACGGCGCGAACATGGGGGCGGAAGATCTCCTCCAGAAGAGCTCCGCCTTCGTCCGCCCGCCCATCAACACGGAGGATCTGCCATGTGCCGCCGCGAAAAGAGAAGGGGCGTCAGCCCCATCCCTCCTCCGACAAGCGGCGGATGTCGATACGTGACGTTAAAGCCATGCCCCAGAGGACCGAGTACGGAGATCGTCTCTCCCGCGTCCGCCGCAGCGAGAAGCTCTGTCCCACGCCCGACAACGCGATAGATGAGGGCGAATCTCCCCGCCTCTGCAGAGGTCTCCGCGATGCCGAGCGGACGCCGCAGGTGCTCCGCCATGCGGAACAGCGACCTCAACGAACTGCTTTACCGCGCACTGCGGGCAGTCGTCGGAGCAGAAAGCGTCAGATCATGAGACCCCCGCCATCGGACTCCGCTGATGAAGAACGCGGCTCCTCCATACCGCTAGGCAAGATCATCCCCTCCGCCGACATAGTCCTGCAGTGCAAGCGCATAGACGAGGCGCCGCTTCTGCATAAACTCAAGGACACGGGAGCACCTCCCAAGCCGTATCGAGCGGGTGAGACACGCAATTCCATGCTCGACCGTCGCGCGGCGAATCTTGAAAGCCGTCGCGTGCCGGTGCTTCCCCTGTGTCAGCGTGTTGATGACCATGCTGATGCGCCCGCTCTTGATCATCTCGATGATATCCGTGCTGCGCTCATGCACCTTGCCGACGACCTCGACGTCGATGCCGAGCGACGCAATGACCTTCGCTGTGCCCTCCGTCGCCGCAATCTCGAAGTCGAACTCAGAGAATGCCTTCGCGAGCTGCTTGAGGCTCATCCTTATCCTTATCCGCCACCGTAAAAGAGCAGGCAGCCCTTGGTCGGCACTTTGAGCCCTGACCCGACAATCGCCTTGTAGAGCGCACGGGCATAGTGATAGTCAATGCCCATGACCTCACCCGTAGACTTCATCTCAGGGCCAAGCGAGATATCGACGTCCGTCATCTTGGCAAAGGAGAACACGGGCGCTTTGACGGCGACATAGGGACGCGGCGGAACAAGCCCCGAGTGGAAGCCGAGTTCCTTCAGCGTATGCCCCATCGCAACCTGTGTCGCAACGTGAACCATATTGACGTTCGTGATCTTCGAAAGGAAGGAACGGTACGGCTCGAACGCGGATTCACCTCGATGATGAACACCTCGTCATGCGCCACGACGAGATTGGATGTTGAGCAGCCCTTTGACGTGCAGGGGCGACGGCAAGGCGCTTCGTATAGTCGATGATCGTGTAGATCACGCGCGAGACAGCGTCTGCGGCGGATGAACTGCGATACTGTCGCCCGAGTGAACGCCGGCGCGCTCGATGTGCTCCATGATGCCCGGAATCACGACATCCACACCGTCGGAGATCGCATCGACCTCGACCTCGGTGCCCCTGCATATAGCGATCCACGAGCACGGGATGATCCGGTGTCACCTTGACGGCACGGCTCATATAGTCGCGCAGTTCTTCCTCATTGTAGACGATCTCCATCGCACGGCCGCCGAGCACATAGGGAGGGGCGAACCATGACGGGATAGCCGATGCGCGCCGCACCCGTGACAGCATCATCGAGATTCGTCACGCTGATGCCCTCAGGGCGTGAAATCTCTGTCTCTGTCAGCACCTCATCGAACCGCTCACGATCCTCAGGGCGGTCAATGTCGTCAACGGAGGTACCATAGACGTGCAGACCGGCGCGCTCCAGTTCCGCTGCAAGGTTGATGGACCGTCTGTCCGCCGAACTGGACAATGATGCTGTCCGGCTTCTCCTTGTCGGCGATGTTCAGCACATCTTCCACCGTCAGCGGCTCAAAATAGAGACGGTCCGAGATGTCAAAGTCCGTGCTGACCGTCTCCGGATTGTTGTTGATGATGATGGCTTCGATGCCCATTTCGCGCAGCGCCCATACAGAATGCACCGAGCAATGGTCAAACTCCACACCCCTGACCGATGCGGATCAGTCACTGGGCCGAGCACAATCACCTTTTTCTTGTTCGATACGGCGACCTCGTCCTCCGTCCCGCAGGAAGGTGGAGTAGTAGTACGGCGTCATCGCCTCGAACTCAGCAGCACGGGTATCCACCATCTTATAGCACGGCAGAATATTGTTGCTGCGCGCATCGTGCGGATCTCATCGCGCGTCTTTATGCGTGATCTCGGCGATGGAAACATCGGCGGGGACCGACCACTTCGCAGCGGCGAAGCTCCGGTGTGAGCGGCTCCTCCGCAAGCTGACGCTCAACATCGGCGATATGCTTCAGTTTATGGATGAACCACTTGTCCACCTTCGTGATACGCGAGATGTCGTCCACGGACAGCTTGCCGCGGCGCAGCACCTCCGCCATGACGAAGATGCGCTCATCGTTGATGAGGGCAAGCTGCTTTCAGACGTTCATCATCCCAGTCGGCAAAGCGTTCCAGATAGAGACGGTTCACGCCGATCTCGAGGGAACGTGCCGCCTTGAGGATGGCACCTTCAAAACTGCGGTCAATGGACGATGACCTCGCCCGTCGCCTTCATCTGCGTGCCGAGCGTATGATCCGCGTAGACGAACTTGTCGAACGAGCCAGCGCGGGAACTTCACCACGCAGTAGTCAATGGCCGGCTCAAAACAGGCCTTTGTCTTCTTCAGTGACCGAGTTGACGATCTCATCCAGCGTATAGCCGATGGCGATCTTCGACGATACCTTGGCAATCGGGTAGCCCGTTGCCTTTGACGCGAAAGCGCCGAGGAACGGCTGACGCGCGGATTCACCTCGATAACGTAGTACTGATCGCTCTTCGTATCGAGCGCATACTGCGCGTTGCAGCCGCCCTCAATGCCGAGCTCGCGGATGATCCGCAGACTTGCGCTGCGCAGCATCTGATACTCGTGATCGGTCAGCGTCTGTGCGGGCGCAACAACAATACTGTCTCCCGTATGGACACCAACAGGGTCAAAATTCTCCATACTGCAGACGGTAATGCAGTTCATCGTTTCCCGTCACGAATGACCTCGAACTCGATCTCCTTCCATCCCGCGACACTGCGCTCGATGAGCACCTGCCCGATCATGGAGTAGTTCAGTCCCTTGATAACGATGGCGACGAGCTCTTCCTCGTTCTCCGCAATGCCGCCGCCCGTACCGCCCATGCGTATAGGCAGGGCGAACGATGACAGGGTAGCCGATCGTGCTGGCAAAATCCACAGCAGCGTGGACATCCTCGACAATCAGGCTCTCCGGAATCGGCTCGCCGAGCTTCTCCATCGTCTCCTTAAAGCGCTCGCGATCCTCCGCCTTCTCGATGGCATCGAGAGACGTACCGAGGAGCTCCACCGTACTCCGCCAGGATCCCCTTCTCTGCAAGCTGAACGGCAAGGTTCAGTCCGCCTATCCGCCGAGCGTGGCGAGAAGTCCATCCGGCTTCTCGCCTGGCAATAATCTCCGTCAGGAATTCCACCGTCAGCGGCTCGATGTAAACACGGTCGGCGATATTGGTGCTCTGTCATGATGGTAGCAGGGTTGCTGTTGACGAGGACGACCTCCAGCCCGTCTTCCTTCAATGCACGGCATGCATGTGAGCCGGCATAGTCAAACTCTGCGGGCTTGTCCACGATAATGATGGGTCGGAGCCGATCACCATGACTTTATTGAGATTTTCCTTACGCGGCATCCTCTCACTCCCCCTTCATCAGTGCCCAGAACTCATCAAAGAGATACATATTGTCGTCGGGGTACGGCGCAGCCTCTGGATGGTACTGCACCGAGAAGATCGGCAGCGACGCATGCCGCAGCCCTCAACCGTATCATCGTTGACGTTCGTATGCGTAATGACGAGCGGCGTCCCCTCGAGCGAGGCGGGGTCAACCGCATAGCCGTGATTCTGCGCCGAGATATGCACGCGGTTCATCCGCAGATTCTTGACGGGCTGATTGCCGCCGCGATGGTACGAACTTCATCTTATAGGTCTTTGCCCCAAAGGCGAGCGCGAGCAGCTGGTGCCCGAGGCAGATGCAAAGATCGGCTTCTTTCCCGCCATCTTCTGAATCTCCGCGACAATCTCAGGCACATCCTGCGGGTCTCCCGGTCCGTTGGACAGAAAGATGCCGTCGGGATTCAGCGCGAGCACCTCCTCGGCACTCGTGTACGCAGGCAGCACCGTAATCTTCGCACCAAGGCGGTTGATATTCTCCAAAATGCTGCGCTTGACGCCGAAGTCCAGTGCGGCAATATGCGGCGCGTCCTCCTGATCCGTCTCCATGACATAGACCTCAGGCGTTGTAACCATTGCCACGAGATCGCGCGGCAGCTCCTCCGCCTGCAGTGCAGCGATCTCATCCGGCTCCGTACCGTCAGGGGATGATCACGCCCTTCATCGAGCCTGCAGCGCGGATATGGCGTGTCACCGCTCGCGTGTCTACGTTATAGAGGCACGGAACCTTGTTCTGCGTAAGAAAAATCAATCAAGCTCTTCTCGGGATTGCCAATTATTCGGCGCATCGCAGAAACTCACCGATGACAAAGCCGCGCACAAAGGGGCGGCGGGACTGCATAAATTTCTCTGCCGTACCGTAGTTCCCAATCAGCGGGTAGGTCATCGTGAGAATCTGTCCGCAGAACGACAGGTCGGTCAGACTCTCCTGATACCCGTCATGGTCGTCGTAAAGACAACCTCCCCACCGTCTTTGTGCTGCCGTCCAGCAGCTCTCCCGTATAGGACGAACCGTCCTCCAAAATCAGTTTTCCTCTCATATTGTTATGACTCCGTCCTTCATCACAATATTCCCGTCCACGACCGTCAGCACAGCCTTCCCTCGAAGTTCGCGTCCGACAAACGGCGAGTGGCTGCCCCGCGTATAGAACTTCTTCTCGTCTACCGTCCAGACACAGTCCGGGTCAATGACCGTCACATCTGCCGGCGCCCCCTCGCGCAGCGTCCCGCATCGAGATGAAAGATGCGCGCAGGCGCATAGGTCATGCGCTCGATCAGCGTCTCAAGCGGGAGCTTCCCCGTGTGAACCAGCTCCGTCATGAGCACGCCGAGTGCCGTCTCAAGCCCCGGGAAGCCGCTCGGCGCATAGATGTACTCGCGATCCTTCTCCTCGCGTGCGTGCGGTGAGTGATCCGTTACGACCATATCAATCGTCCCGTCGAGCAGTCCTGCCAGCATGGCTGCTGTGTCTTTTTCCGTTCGCAGCGGCGGATTGACCTTTGTCGAGCTGTCCGTGGGATCGACGCGAGTCCTCCGTCATCGTGAGATGATGCGGGGTGACCTCTGTCGTCACGTGCACACGCGCGCCTTCGCCCTCGCGTACCAGCTGGACGGCACGCGCCGAGCTGATATGGGCGACGGAACGTGCGCACCGCGTACTCGGCGAGCATGATGTCGCGCTGCAACGGCAATATCCTCGGCGACAATCAGGGCGCCCCTTGATGCCGAGCATCGCACTGCGATGCCCCTCATTCATTGCACCCTCCTCTACGAGAGAGGTGTCTTCCTCATGATTGATGATTGCCTTATCAAACGGCGCAAGATAGTCGTATGCACTGAGGAGAACCTTTGCCGACGGGTCGAAATGACCATCGTCTGAGAAGGCGACAGCCCCTGCCTCAACCATATCACCGAGCTCTGCCAGCTCCTTTTGCCCTCCTGGTTCTTCGTCACGGCACCGATGATGCGGATGTGCATGACCGCCACCTCTTCGGCGCGTTTCTGCAGACTCGTCACCAGTGCCGCCGTATCGACGACAGGGGCGCGTGTTCGGCATCGTCGCAATCGTCGTATATCCTCCTGCCGCTGCGGCGCGCGAGCCGGAGGCAAAAATCCTCCTTTGCCTCCTGACCGGGCTCGCGAAATGCGTGTGCATATCGATCAGACCGGGCACAACGACCTTTCCCGCAGCATCGTAAATCTCTGCGCCGTCAGCGGCAGATTTGCGCCAACGGCGCGAATCACACCGTCCTCAACGAGGACATCGGCAACTTCATTTCGTTTGGAGGCGGGATCAATCACCCGTCCCCTTTCAGCAGCAACGCACGCATTCAGGCCTTCCCTCCCATCAGTACCAGTGTAAAGAGCGCCATCCGCACGGCGACCCCGTTTTTGACCTCCTCCTGGATCCGCGACTGCACACCCGTAGGCGACGGACTCGGAGATCTCCCATCCCTTATTCATCGGACCGGGATGCGGCACGAGAGCATCCTCCTTCGCCAGTGCGAGCCGCCTCCACTGGGCCCTGTAGATGCGCGCGTACTCACGCGTCGACGGAACAGCCCGCCCTTCATGCGCTCGAGCTGTATGCGCAACACCTCGACCACGTCAGCCCCTCAAGAGCATCCTCCACGGTCATGGATCGTGACGCCCTCCCTCTCACGCAGAAAGCGCGGCAGGGAGGGTACGCGGTCCCGCGACATGGACATCCATCCCCATCTTTCGCATGCCCTGAATGTCGGATCGCGCCACGCGGCGTGCAGAACATCACCGAGAATGGCGACCTTCAGCCCCGCGAGTTTCCTTGTTTTCCTCAATCGTATAGGGGTTAAGCCGTGACGGGGATGCGCATGCGCGCCGTCCCCGCATTGATGATGACGGGAGAGCCGCCTTGGCGGCAGGCAGCCGCCCCTCAGCTTTATGCCGCATGACAATGGCATCCACGCCCATCGCCTCGATCGTATAAAGCGTGTCGCGCAGGCTCTCCCCTTCACGATGCTCGAGGCGCTCGCCGTGATGTTCACCACATCGGCGCCCAGATACTTTCCCGCCAGTTCAAATGACGTCCGCGTCCGCGTGCTCGGCTCGTAAAAAGCGTCACAATCGCCTTGCCGCGCAGTGCGGGCACCTTCTTGATGTCACGCCCGACGATATTCTTTCATCTCCGCGCGCCGTACTGAGAACCAGACGGATCTCCTCGGCGGAAAAATCCTCCACGACCGAGTGCATCCGTCCTTTGAGCGATAACTCCTGTCCCATGTGCATCCCCTTTCAACAAAAAGCCTTCTCACGCCGAAAGAGGGCACAAGAAAGCTTTTGCATCCAAAATAAAGCTCGAATGACCGCGTCGAATATTTCATTGAAAACTCCCTTAAAGCCTCACAGGACCTCTTAAAAGGCAATATAGAGAGAGAGTGCATCAGCACTTACTTTCTTTCTATCATTATACGAGGTCATGACAAAAAGCAATGGAAAATATATTGATCAAAAGAATGGAAAAATCGCATAGGGGCATCATTTCTTGCGAATGCTGAACGTTCTATGATATACTTCTCTCATAGAGATTTTATATTCTCATTATCCCCTGGCTGGAGCAATCCCGTATGGATGCCGTAAATGGAGGAATGAAAATGAAAAACCTCAGCTCAATCTCAAGAGAATTGCCCTCCGACAGACGCGGAAAAAGTCTAACAGTGCAAAAATGCTCACTTTCGGTGGTTTAAGCCCATCATAGAGGCTCTACGTGACCTTGGCGGCTCAGCCACTCGTCCAGATACAATGATGAAGATCATCCAAAACGAAAAGCTGACAACAGATGCGTTGCGCTGAAACCAGAGGAAAGACCCATGTCAACAAATTCGAGAATGATGTTGCTTTTTCCAAAGCTATCTTGTAAGTGGTGGCTACATCGACAATAGTGTGACGGGGTGTATGGACACTTACTGATGCGAGGAAGACAGTCGATATGACCGATAGAGCTCGCCGTAGAGGGTGTTCAGAAAGGTAGTATCTGACAACGCACGTGACGACGATGCAAAGGAAAGCTCCTAAAAATAATGCGCTTGGTGACGCTGATATGATACAGTTGGCTCTATGCGCCATGGTGAAGGTGCCTCCATGTGGAAATGTTCTACACAGAAGGTATTATGGCGCATTTGGTCTCTGGTCGGAGACTTGTCCCACTACACGAAAGTAGGAGAAGTCGAAGAGGCTCTACAAAGAAAGTATAATTCTGATGCATCATTCCCGCCATGCAAAACGGATGTTATGGGATTTCATAGCATGGAGCCCGGCGATATTGTCTGTCAAGGGCAATCCGAGATTGTGGGCATGGGCACCGTGACATCCGACTATGAGTACGACGATAATAGAAACATATCCCACATTCGCAGGTAAAATGGACTCACAAAAGGAGTTGGACAGCCCCCATAACGTTAGGAATGAGAACGCTTGTAGATTTGACCAATAAGACCGAAACGGTACAAAAATTTCCGCCTCTTTTGAGACAGACGAAGTGTCTTTAGGGGACGAGGAAGAAGTCGTTACATACCCTGAATACACGCGAGTGACTTCTTAACCGACGTATATATTGATGAGGATGCGACATAGAAACCCATGTCGGTCTCCCCTGCAAAGCAAAGAAAACACATCATCCTTACCGGTGCGCCCGGTGTCGGAAAGACATATATCGCCAAACGCCTGCCTATTCTATGATGGGCATGAAGGACATCGAACGCGTGATGATGCGTACAGTTCCATCGAGATTACTCCTACGAGGATTTCATTATGGGGCATCCGTCCTTCCGATACCGGCTTTTCCACCAAAGAAGGCGTTTTTCACAAATTTTGCAAAAAGAGCCGCAGACGACGACAGTGACAACGACTACTTCTTCATCATCGATGAAATCAATCGTGGAAATATCAGCAAAAATCTATGGCGAACTCTTTATGCTGATCGAAAATGACAAGCGCGGCGACCGCAATAAATCCAGCCGCTCTAGTGCGGATGAACTGTCATCCCGCCAATGTTTATATCATCGGCGTGATGAATACCGCCGACCGCAGTCTGGCGATGCTGGACTATGCCTTTCGGCAGGAGGTTCGCTTCTTTGCGCTGTCCCCTGCATTCTCCTCGGAATGTTTCAAATTGCATCAAAGAAAGCCTTGAATAGCACGAAGTTCGATCACCCATTTTCGTGGAGGATCTGAACCAAAGCATCAAAGACGATGAATCTTTTGGGCGAGAGGCTTCTGCATCGGGCACAGCTATTTCTGTAACATCGATCCTGAGGAACTGACCGACCAAAAACTCACCATGCTGGTAGAGATGAGATCATCCCCTGCTAAAGGAATACTGGTTTGATGAACCTGCGAAAGCGAATGAGTGGAGCAACAAACTGAGGAGTACGATTCAGTGATCCGTGTGCAAAATGTCTCACTATATGCTTGCCTATGCATTCCAAATCCTAAATAGTCAAGGATATAAAAATATCGCCACGGAAGTTCGACAACACAGGCGAGCTGATGGCAGCCATCCTCATAAAGGGAAGCGAAAACTGATTAAGACGAGGTCTGGGCAAAGAGTACATCCCCAGAGAGAGAAACATCATCTCTTCGAGGAAAGATTGACATTGCTGCATCCGTAAAAAGGCAGACGCTTCTTAGGCGACAGATGGTTCGCCACTAGCGATGATTTTTCCGTAAACTCCTACATGAACCGCATCATCAAATCCACCATGCTGGCACTACTATCGTCTAACTTGTCAAAAGAACGGAAGAGGCTCGCGAAAACCACTGGTGTTCTTTAACGATGTAGAATTGATCGACCTCTCGCTGTCGCAGTGGAATCTGCGCTATGACCGGAACAACCAATCCTATCGGATGCTCATCTCCATCTGTTACCTTATCGCCAAAGGATTACTGCAAACGCAGACAAACGGCAAAACGAAGCTGATGGACTTCCTTGATGAGCAGCGCATGCATCGGCTCTACGAAAAATTCATCCTCGCTTACTATCGGCGAATTCCCTCAAATCAACGCCAATCCTCTACAGATCGCATGGCAGATCGATAACGAAGTACGAGATATGCTTCCTACCATGCAGACAGACATCATGCTCGAACATGGTGACACTGATTATAGATGCGAAATATTACTCTCGCACGACACAGCAACAATACGGTGTACATACGCTCCACTCAGGAAATTTATATCAAATCTTCACCCACGTCAAAAATAGAAGTCGAGCTCTCCGGAAAGCCGCATGACGTCTCTGGGATGCTTCTCATGCCAAGACGGATGAAGAGATAATACCAGACAGAGAATATCGCATGAGCGGCAACAAATCGCTGTACGGACACATGACCTCGACCAGGATTTTTCCAAGATTAAGATGCAGCTCGATCGTATTGTAACGGATTATCTTAAGGGTTGGCTGATAGAGCTGTTTCTTTTGCATGGGCGAAGCCCGAAGTCCGGAAAGATGAAAGTGACAGAGCACAGTAATCGCGCACGATACTGTTATCTCTATTCCATCGCTTTCCCGCTCCATGCGTGTCAGTTGCCGCCAGTGACGGTACATCGTTGACATAGCGAGGATAAAGGCAGGGATCTCGGCGATGGGTCCTGCGTACAGCGCGCCGTCCAGCCCAAAGATGTGCGGCAGGAGGATGAGCAGCAGCAGGAAGAGTCCTGCCGCGAGAGGGAGAGCATGAGCCCCGTTCGCCACTGCCGATCGCCGTGAAGTAGTTGACGGTGAGCGGCTGGACGCTCGCTGATGCAGACCATCATCAAATAGATGCGCAGATATTTTTCGGCAAAGCCACATGAGCTCCGATCCGCCGCCGAAGATGCGGTGATTTGGCGGAAAAGAGCTGGAAAGACTGAAATATTGCCATGCGCTAAAAGCAGCGCAAAAACAAGCCCCTTGGTGATAGGGTTCCGATGCGCCCGTAGTTCCCGCGCCCCATATTAAAAGCTGAAGATCGGCTGACATCCTGCGCAAGCTGAGCGGTAGCGGCGATCAGCACATCCGTTGAGCTGTGACAATCCCCGCCACAGCGAGGCGGAATATCCGCACCGTAGACACTCGCCACCGTGGTGCATGAGGAGTATTATTGAGCGTAATGCCGACAGTCATCATGATGATCTGATTCAAAAATTCGATAAGCCCAGTTTGGCGATGCGGAGCATCTCACGCCCCCGCATCCGCAGCATGGGACGCACGATGGGAAATGCCTGACAGCGGGAAAAATAACGAATACATACGAGAATGAGACGATCTGCGCCGATGACGGTGAGCGACGCCGCCCTCCATCCCCCCAGCCGAATCCGAGCATGAAGACAGCATCCAGCATAATGTTCAGAATCTGGCACCGCTGACCACGTACCGCATCGCATAGGGACGGTGCACCATCCGCGCGGATGAGCATACTGTTCGCCGTGAAAAAGAGGAGAAACGCGCAGTCCGCATGCCGTAATTCCGAGGTAACGCTGTGCATAGCGGCAGAACGTTCTCCGTCGCCCCGCAGAGGAGAAGCACAGGCGTCTGGAACATGAAAATAAGACAGCCGAGCAGGATGCCGAGCGCGGCGGATCATGACGAGCCCTGTACCGACGTAGCTGCGTGCGGCGTCCGTGCCCCTTGCCCCATGAGAGGTTGAAATTTTGCCGCCGTCCCGATGCCCACGAGCTGCGCCAGTCCCGTGGAGAGGGATCACAGACGGAAAGGCGGTATTCGTCGCAGCGTTTCCTAGGATACCGACCGTATGCCCCGATGAAGATTTGATCCGTGATGTTGTAAATCGTCGCCCATGACGAGCATACTGACGATGGCGGGCAGGGCAAACCTGCGAATCAGCCCGCCTACGGGTGCGACAGCAAGCGGATTCTCCTTTGGTGTCACAATGGATTCCGTCATAACGCTCTCCTGATCAGCGTGGTATCATCAGTGTCCCTATCCACGGACAGATAGCGCACACTGCGAAAAATGCATATCCCCTGATGTTTTCAATCTCATCAGTCCCATATAATATCATAAAGATGTGAAAACTTCTGTGCATTTTTGCACCATTTGATGGTTCACACGACTGCATCCCTTTGCCGAACACCGACAGTTTATGGTAAACGCTTTATTGCGCATAAAGAGGTGATTCATCAAACACAGTAATGACCACGCCCAAACATCGACAAGGTATCGCAAGAATAACACAGAGATTATCATACAAAAGACGAAATAGCAATATAGAGGGCGAATCATGGTGTTTTATGTAGACAAACGAGATACAGAGGGACGACGTGACATGCCGTCCCTCTTGTCGTTTATATCACACCGCGACGTTATACATTACCGTCGCGCCCTTTGTACTTTTCCGCCGTCACGAAATGCGCAGGGCTTCAGATCGCCCTTGCTCATATCAACGGTCATGAGTGCCTCGCCGTCAATCACGGATGCCCTGCGCCTTGATGCGGTGATCTTTGCGCGGGTTGATTTGCTATACACGTCAACCTTTTGTTGATCGGCGGCAGGTCTCTTTTCCGTCCACTATCCTTAGTAATCGGCGTGACCACGGTGCGGTTCTGTCTTTTCCCGCGCCGCCATAGGCAGTGTCGCATCGTCTCGTGCGTATCTGCCGCTCTCTACCACTGTAGCCGCCCGCTCCACCGTCGGGGCGGTGACGTAGTATGCTCGTCGATGGCGCACGCTGTCCCGCCTGAATCGCCGTGATGCGCTTCTCCAGCGCGACGGCGTTTACGCTGCTGGATACTGTTCAGGCGGTCTTTTCAGCTTCGCGCGTCCTGCGCCCTCCCGTGTCATGACAGCAGCTTTTCCGTCGCTGTCTGCCCGGCGTGGATGACCAATGCAGTAGGCGATTCCGACAAGCAGGAGACACAGGATCACTAGCAGGGCTGTTTTGTGCTCTGTAACGAGACATTTCATCCGTTCAAGCATCACATCCTCCTACAAAAGAAATCAACCATCCGAGAACCCAGCCAGATACTAACTAACGCGAGACCCATATACGCCACAGCAAACAAGTTCCATAAGTCGTCGCACAGTGTGACCCGACTATCCCCTGCGTAGCATTGTGAGCCGCCATGAACAGCATATATCCAAAAGCCAAAAGCACGACCACACACGTTGCTACACACTCGTTGCTTTCATCTTCCAGTCTCACTGCACGGCGTAAAAGTTCGCCTTGCCGACAATGGTATCCATCTGCGCATAGAGGTTCCTGCCGGGACACGCTGTCGGCATGAGCTCCCGATACCCGACAATATTGTCGCGGTCAATCGTCAGCCCGTAGTCGGCGGAGAGCGGCGTTAGCATCGCCGTGCTCGATCTGTGCACCCGTCGGCTCGCCGATCTCAAAATTCCCGCACAGATGTGCCAATGGTGGGACTGTTATGCCCGTAGGCATGTGCACCGACCACGTCCAGTGCGGTCTGCCCCTGCTCACCGTGCCGTCCCGCGGACGAGCGTAGTGGTAGCCATACACGTCCATCCCTGCGCTTTGTGATTGCGTCAATCTCCGCTCGCTGAGAGATCATCATCCGTCGGGTTGCCTGTGTGATGGATGACGATCTGATCGGTCACGCGCCGCGTGGTGAGCTGGGTTGTGGTCCGATGTCCGATAGTCTCTACGATACGGGATGCTCCCATGTTATTTTGTCTCCTTTTCCCATTAGGGGCTCTCGCCCGTGCTTTTTGCCGATGCTCCACGACGACGTGCCATGTCAACGAGCCTGCCTCCTGACGCCCGATGACTGCATGTTTTCCAAAATGGAGATAAACCTGTCAACGACAAATATCCGATGAGCAAGTGTTGTTGCAAACGCGGGCGCGTGCTCTGATAAGGATAAAGTCAAGTACCGCCGCCGCACCGACGACACCGAAATAGGTCAGTATCTTTCGACAAAACGCTTGCGCATAATGTCACTTTTGATGTATCCCGCCCGCCGTGCGCCTTCATGTTCCAGAACGCTTGTCAGATGGACGGCTCTGTGGCCAATATCAACGAGATGTTGACGTGAGAGGGAAAGCCATTTCGTTGCTAGATCGGCGCACACGAGCAGAAAGCATGCTGCGAAGATGCTGTGCATGATCTTCGTAGCGATAGTAACAACAAGTGACAGCCCGAGTTTTTCCGCCCATCCGTCTGCCATGCGGCTCAGTACTGGCACACTATGTTCGATCAATCTGTATCTTCCTTTCCCGCACAGAAAAGGCCCGCGCGTTGCGACGGCTATTCTGCGCTCTGTCTTACCTCAGACGTGCTCCGCGAGATGCGCGGCGACAGTCCCTGACTGGTAGATTTCGGGAACGACCTTCTGATCGTCCTTTGTCTTATCTCTTCGAGATCGCCCACGCACCAGCGCGTACGAGATAGGCGTAAATTGAATCATGTATGTCCATTTCTTCATTTTCCTCATCCTTTCAGTGCAGTTTCCAAAGCGGCGAGACGTTCGCCATCACTACACAGACGGGCTCCTGCCCGCCATTGCCTTTCAAAATGCGGCGAGGCGCTCAGGATCCGTAGAGAGTTCCCGTACCTCACCTGTCTCCTCTCGGCAGCGGCTCGGGTTCAGGCCGCGGCTTTTGGTCGCCTGAACCTGCACACTTGCCGTGAGCGATAGTGGATGTCATACGCCCTCAACTTGCAGGCGGGCGGCTGCACTCCGCACGTTGCCGGGAGTTTGCCATGCGCCGCTGATCGGCGTGAGCGGTCGGTGTCGTCGAGCGGTACGCTCGCTGACGTGCTTGCCATCGGCAGCGTAGGCATAGACTATTTTTGTCATATGTATCCTCCTCTGGTCATTTGATCTCAGTGATCGCGTTGAAAATGCGGGCGATCTCGGATCGGTGCCGCTGCGTCCATAGATGGGGTTAGATCGTGCGGCGTCCGGTTGTTCTCTGGGTATTTCCTTGACTCCCAGATTGCTGGCTCATGCGGGCCATACTCTTTTCTGAGAACGCTCCAGAGCACGTCGTGCTGTTATGAGGTCAAGACGCGGCATGATTAACAGTTCCAGTGATATGGCGGCCTGCTCACGGACCCAACGCTCTCGCCCTGCAATACGCGCCCCACCCGCATTGGGCGGGGTCAGCTTGTCCCGCGCATCGCACACACTGTGCGCAATCCTGTGTGTACTGCTCCGCCAGTGACGGTCATGGCTGCTCTCCGCACCCACGCCGCCAACAGACGGCGGATACTCGCTTGCAGTGACGGTTGCGCCGTTGGCTTTGATGAACCCGTCGCGCAGTGTCGGGCGCAGATCGGTGTCGCCGCCACCATGGCGCCCGGTCATCTCTACACATCGTCGAGGATCCAGACGGCGTCGCCGTCCCTTATGCGTAGTTGCCCTTGCTTGGTTGTCACGTATTGCGCTCCCCTAGCGTGGCGCGAAAAGCACGCCGTGGAGCGTGCCTGTAGCATCTCGATGGCGTGGGGATTAACTTGATTGCGGGCGGCTGAACGGTGGACGATGCGCCATAAACGGAACTTGATTTTGGTGCGTCAAGCATAGTGCGTGCCGTAGCCAGAGCATGTTCTCGCCAAGACGCGGTGAGTAATCATTAACTTTGTGAGACTGTCTGACCGTCGTACGTGCCCGTCCAACCGCCGGCACTGAGCAGGAGGTACCCACCCGTGGTATCCGGCAACGCCGCCACCGGTCGCCCCTGCACTATCCCTCGCAAGCTGCACACGCGATCCCGTCCAGTTCGGCAGCACAAATGTCGCCGCGCCATCGCGTCCGGGCAGCTCCCGCGTTACGCGTCACATCCGGTCCAGAAGGCTCTGCTCGGTCAGTTGGCGCATTTCGAGGCGCGGATAGTCTCTCTGCACGGCTGCACCGTTTGCTTTGACGCAGCAGCGGGCACGGTGAGTGACCCGCGCACCGCGCCGACAGCGTGTCCGTCACGCAGAATCGTCGATTATCCACACGACCGTGGACCGTCGGTAGAGTATCACCCCATTTTGAACCATTTGTCTCTGTTGAGTTGGCAGCGTCGTGCTCGGTGGTGCCAGCCCTCACGCACCCAAGTCGTGCCCACGATGGCAGGGCTTTAGCGGTAAACGATGTCGCCGACCCGATAGGCGCGGCTACGTTGAGTGATGGCGATTCCGGCGTTGGCGATCGTGCGCACGGAGATCTGCGTGTGCATCAGGAGCTTTGTTGTGCTCCTCGATGTCAATTTTGCGGCATACGCGCCGTTCGACGTCTCGATAACAACATTCGGCGTGCCGTGACAATATGCGGGTAACGATATGCATCATCGGTGTTTCTTGCTCGCATCCCGTCAGGTAATTGCGTTCGATGATACGCATAGAGCTGTTCCGCACCGTTCTCTCTATTTTCGCAAATACGCCGATCTCGCGGTTGACTAAAGCCCGCCACCAAGTGCGTTACGACATGATGATAAAACGCCGACAGCGCCTTGCCCGTTGCCCTCGCTCTGATACCCCCTGCAGGGAAGCGTAACTCCATGCTTTGAGCGCGGTCAGCGTCTCGATGGAATCGCCCTCGCCAGGCTCCCCCGTCGCCGAGAGTTCGACGCGGACCAAAGGTCAGCTTGCCGCCGCCTTGGCCGTGCTTCCGTCATTTCCTGCTGTCCGTGTCAATCTGAGCAGCGGAAATTGTGCCATATCACTCACTCCTTATCACAATATGTTTTTGCTTCTTGACGATGCCCGCAAGTCCAAGCTCTCAGCGGGGACATTCCACGAAACATCACCGTCTGCACCAATCGATATAACTTTCTTCTGCGACACATATCCTGCAGAAATAGAGCGGCATATCGACAGATGCCGTGTTGGATACTGGATGGTCAGATTTGCGAGTACGATAACCCGTGCAAAAGCGCCGCATCGTTTCGCGCGAAACATACTGCGTCGCGTATCAAGCCAGGCTCGTACCGATCAGACACCTCGCTCGGCGTGAAATCCTGCGAACATCGCATCCAGCATCGACCGTAAGCGCGTATGGTATACGGTATCATGGCGTTGATGCGTGCAGGATGCGCTGACGCCGCGTCTCTGATCGGCAGACCGTCGCCGCGCAATCATGCGCAGCATGCCCTTCCCCAACGCGCCGCCCCTCTGCGTCAATCGCATAGACGAAAGGTATTCGGCGAATCGTCGCCAGAGCCCGCTTCCCAGAGCACGCGGTACTCAGGATTTCTCATCTGCGCCAGCACGCGCGAAACTCTGCCGACGGTGCAGACAACAGGGCGGATAGTAACGCTCTACCGCACATCCCGCACGATCTTATCCATTCTGCACCTCCCGCGCACGGCGAGCGCATCAACGTCGAGCGTCAGATTCTCCTCGCGGTCGTTGAGCGTCGTGCTGGATGTCCTCGATGCCCGTGAGTGCCAGCAGGCGTTTTCGATCTGTGAGATGCGGATCGTGATCCCGCGTTGCTCACGTTGTCGATCTCGGCGTGCGCGTGTCCTGCCACGCCTTATTTAGCTCCGCAAAATGAGGCGTCTATCGTCTCCCTCTACCTGCGTCTTTATAGTTGGCGTAGGACGTACCCGCCGCAAGGACAGATGCAGTCCCGATGCTGCACCGCCGCATTTCTTTCGCCCCTCGACCGTCACATTATGGTCAATCGGCGCAATCCCAACGCCCCTGCCGTGATTTCGTCTCGGGGTCGATGAGGTCTGCACCTTCTGCACGAGCTCGCCGTCGGTGGTTTGAAGTCACTCGTCATAAAGACAATGCGCACCGTCCCGCCGCCCTTCCAGACAGGATAGAACCTTCACGCCGCCTACTGCCGTGGATCGCGTTTACCTTCTGCCGATAGTCGGCGATATTTGCACCGTATGCCTGACTGTCAAAGCTCGCCAGATAACGCGCGCGGAAAATGCTCCGTCTCCTCCTCGGGCTCGCCTGGAATCGTAATCTCGACAAGATCCGCCGTCTGCAATCCCTCAACATAGTCAATCGGCACAAAGCCGCCCCGCAGGAGATGCCCGCCGTACCGACCGCTTCGCAGGTCAGTATGTACTCTCCGCTCGTCAGCTTCTCCGTGACGGCGTAGTTCACCGCTCCGCACGAGTAACGCGTACCGATCGGGATGTTTCTAGCGTCGGCGGGCGTAAACCGTCCCTTTCACGACGGCGCGCTGTCGCCTCCTTTGGGCTTTGTAGCCCTCGCTCGCGTGCACGCTGGATCAGATATGTCCGCTCTGCCGTGTCCCCGAACGTGTTCTTTCGAAAAGTAATCCAACGCCGCATAGAGCAGCATGAACTCAATCGACGCAGGTGCCGCCGCGTCAAAGATAATGCTTCCTTCGCGCTTATCCACGTCGTGCGGGACGTTCTTCAGCATCCGCGCAAGGATCGCCTCTTGTGTCTCTTTTTCATACATTAGATGCTCACCCCCTTCTCCATGGCGATGTCCCCGTAGATGCTCCGCACCCTAAAACGTGCGAGCACATCACCGCGCCGCCCCTGAGCGTTACTGCGCACATAGCGGATGTCAAAATCCGTCACATCATTGATGCGGTCATCCTGCACCAGTGCCTCACGGATGCGGCGTGGAATCTCCGAGAGGACGTAGGGATTGGTTGCTTGAATAGCCTCAGCGAGCTCCACGCCATAGTTCCAGCTATAGATGACGTATTCATATCGCTCCGTATTGAGTATTTTTATACGCCGCCTGTTTGACCGCCGCGAGGCGTTCCGTGAGTGCGCTTTCGATCCGTTCCTTCTTCGATCTGCATCCGATACGTCGTATCTCGGCTGCAGATCAGCGCCTGCGAGTGTATCGCCGAGGCTTGACGTGCTTGTATCGGGTAGCAGCGCCATCATATCACTCCCCCATTGTCCCGAAAGATTCGTGTGGTCGCGGTTGCGCGAGAGACGACAAAGCCCTGCCTCGCCTGACTCGTCGCAGGAGAATCACCGTCTCACCGACATGCAGGCCGTTGTGACGGTGATTTTCTGCGTCCCTGTGTAATCGTGGTTATGGCTCTGCGAACTCTGCAAACCCGCTGCCGCCGCCGCGATTCTCTCGTTGTGTGGCTGACGGATGATGTCCACATCGTAGTCGCGCACGGCGTCGGTCAGCTCGAGAAATTCTTCCGTCACTTCGTCCTTGCCCTCCACACGGATGGTCAGCGGCGCGACGCCGATCACCTCGCCGAGGCACCAGTCTGAAAGATGCGCCGCTTCCCCGCGTCTGTTGATCAGCTTCGTATGCGTCTGGCAGCAGCTGTGCGCTCATCCCGTAATCACGTCTCCCTTTCACCGTCAAATCCATCGTGTAGTGTCCCCTGCGTCAGCGTGTGTTTCACGTTCCGACGATGATGTCGCTTCGTCAGCGTCTGATCGCCGAGCCGCAGATTGATGTGAGCATCGAGCCGCCGCGCACGCGCAGATCACCGAACGCGTCTGATGGTGAGCGTACGCTTTTACGCGGTCGTACATCTTGAGCTTTGTATCTGCCATCTGCCCGAAGTTCATCGCCTGCGGATTCGTACGGATTCGGTCAGCTGCAGCACGCCCCAACGCTTGATATCCGCGCTGTTGACCGCCATCCACACATCGCGTTTGCCCGTATCCTCTGTTGTCATAGTAGAGCTTGATGCGGTTGTACGTGTCCTTGTCAATCGACGTCTCATACGCGAAATCTCTGCCGTCTCCGCGTCGATCAGGAGGTCAATCTCATCGCCTCCAAGTCCTTCACGGTGAGCTTGCCAAAATCGTCATAGAGCACATAGAGCCGCCCCCAGTGTTCTCCGTGGTCATGTCAAGGAGCGACTGCATGACATCCATGAGCGTCTTGTTCTGCTCCGCGAAATTTCGGAATGGTATAGCCTCGTATCGACTCAGCTCGCGACGTCAGTTGAAAGTCCTCCGCGATGCGTCGTATCTCCTCGCCCGCCGTTAGGGTTGGACGAAATTATAGGTGTCCTTGTTTTGAGATAGCGCATCTGGTCGTAGGCAGTCACATCAATCACGTCTGTCCTTGCTGTGCTTCTGCGCGAACACATAGCCGTAGAAGAAATTCACACGCCGCCATAGTTCGCCTCGCACAACGTCGCCCTCGTGGAAATCGAGTGCCCTCGTCTTGATGACCTTGAACGTGAGTTTCCCCGGCTGTCCCTTCCAGCACGTCTCCCAGCACACTATCATCGAGCACCGCAGGCCAGTAATACTTATCTGTCTCCTTGTTGTGATGATGAGCTGAGCTGTTTGTCGTTTTTGGAGTGGCTGCACCGAGGGACGGCTTGTCTCCCGAGACAAAATCAGCCAATGTGCATCACCGCCCTGCAGGGAAGTCCCGCAACAGGATTCGAGATCCCATTGTTATTCAGTGATGTCGCGCCAGTCGATACCGCCGTTCGATATCCCCTTTGCAACCTCCCAGATGGACTCTTTCGTTACGCACTTTGTACGCTGTCGGAATCGTCCGCCCTGATGGCAGGGCGCGTCTCCTTCACCGTCAAATGCTCAACGCCGTTCTCATCCTTTCGTCACCTCGCATTCTTTTTTCGTCCCATAGGGGCGATATTGCTTTGAATTTCAGTGGGCATCGTCACGTCGAGCCCGTCCTTTGCGTCCTCGTTGATGCTGTAGTCCCTCGTCGTCACCAACATATTCGTGTCAAAGAGCATGGAAAAACGCCCCTCGACATGCGGCAGATAATGAGCTGCATCGGGTACTGCGTTTCCTTCGCTTTTTGAACGCCGAGAGGAAATGCGACGCCTTTTTGAAGCTGAAGCTGCTGCCGAAGAGCATCCCCGCAATGGGAATCCGTGAGCGATGTGTCGTAATCCGCATTACGGATAGGGACGGTTCGGCAGACGCGCATCAAAAGGCAACTCCGTCAGCCCAGGCTTTTTGATGATGTTGACCTCGCCTTCGTTGATGAGGTTGATGGTCTTGTTCTTCCCCTTGATCTTGATGGACATCTTTGCGGGCGGCACGGGAGTCATCGTGTCGCCGACGAAGAAGTATAACTCATGTCGGATGCACCCCTCCGCGCCCGCCGCCATCGCTTGAATGAGACTGTCATTCATGTGAGGTCATCATGCCGTCCACATCAACGCCGCTCGCGATATTGTTGCTCACGCCGCCCATGTCGATTTGCACCGTCGCCGTCGTATACTTGTTGATCGCCTCCTGCCCGCCGCCTCGCGCAGAGTATTTCAGATCCTCCTCCGTGATCTCCATAGCGTCCTTGATGGCGCCCGTATTGTCCGCCGTCTCCTGCCCGCCTTGCCAAGGTCGCCCGTTAGGGTCAAACGGTGCCGCCCGCAGGAGTATAGCCCGACGCGTCAGGGCGTCAGCCATCGGGAAGCCCGGCAGGTACATATTTGCGCCGAAGTCGTACGCTTGCCCTGCGTTATACGTCGCATCGCCGTAGGCAAACGGGTCGATGTGAAAATGCGGCGTTTGCAAATCTCCTTGCGCTCAAATGTCGGTGTTTTCCGTGGTCAAAGACGGGAATCTTGTCCATGCCGGGGATCATGTTAATCATGTCGATAATCCCGTTGACCGCCGCGCCGACATACTCAGTACGCCGTTCCAAATATCGACAAAGAGTTACAGATCGCCCCAAGCGGATCTGAAAACACACCGCCAAGGAAGTTGGCAAACGCGATGAAAGATGTTCGTCTCGCATCTTGACGAAAAATTCGCGATCGCGTGCGAAGAGCCACGCGAACACGGCAAAAGATGATGCCCGTCGCAGATATGCCCGTACCTGCAAAATACACTGACCGCCGCGACTGCCCGCATGGAACGCTACAACAACCGCCACGATAATCCCGAGAATCCACGACGGCGGACACGCATATAGCGCGGCGTTCAGCCCTTCGCGCTGCGGCAATCAGAGCGATTATCATGTGCTGTTTCAATGGCGGACGCTGTCGCACGCCGCCATTGCGCCGAGTCTTTGCCATTGAACCAGATGCCGCTGCCGATATGCCAAGCGTGAGAAACGCAATGCCAATCCCCATAAGAATTGGCTCCCATCAGCGCCCATGCTCTGAAATCACAGTTGCCGGAGCCATTCGACATTGTTGATGATGCCGAGAGATCGCCGCCGCTGCAAATACCAAGCCCCAGACAACGGCGTTGGCGAGCCGCTGCGCGCCCCTCTGTATTGGCAAGACGATTGATCTCCGCCAGCACAGGGGGTGAATGCGCGAAGCCCCGCATTCTTGATGACCCGCATATTCTGTTCCAATGTACGCCCATCGCGCCGAATTGATCATTGATGAGGTCGAGGTTCGTGAGGATCGAATTCTTTAGGATGTCAGCGGTGATCTTCCCCTCGCTCGAGATTGCCTTGAGCTGTCCGGGGTCAATCTGCATGTACTTTGCGACCATCTGCTCAATGAGCGGTGCGGCTTCGCGATAGAGCGGAATTCGTCGCCCTGCAGCTTCGCCCCGAGCCAAGTGCCTGTGTCAGCTGGAGCATGGCATCCTTTCTGCTGCTCTACCCCGTGCCGCCGATGACAAAAGAGCTTCTGGATCCCTCCATGAATGGGACGACATCAGCGCATCGGGGAACGCCTTTGCTGTCATGGCAATCTTAGAGACGGAATCTGCCATCTCCTCATAGCTGCCGCGTGCACGCTGCGCCGAGGCGTAGATGAGATCATTCAGCTCCGCCGCCTGCTGTGCGCCGCCCGTCACCATGCGCAGACGTGCCTGTATCCGCATAGGCGTCACTTGCCCGCGTCAGACGTTCGGAAGCCCCGACAGTATAGCTGAGCGCAGACATAAAAGGCACTCGCCGCGACGGTCGCAAGTGCAAACTGCCCCGCCATGCCCGACAGCCCCTGATTTGACCTTTTCAAACGCGCTCGTTTCCTGCACTGCGCAGCTTTGATTCAGCCCCGTGACAAGTCCGCTGAGCATCTGAATCGGCGACGCCGAGCGTTCTGCTGCACTGTGGATCCCGTTCGCGCCGATCTCTGCCGCCGTCTCCATGCCGGACGCGGCTTTCGCCGTGCGGTCAAATTTGCCGATGGTCTTATCCATCGTGCGGGAAATCTTATCCAGCACGGGTGATACACCGTCTAAGAGTTCAAATGCTTTGCGCGAATCAGCCATACGTCCTCCTTTCGGTTAAAAATTACATGAAAAACGCTCGCACAGACGAAGCGGTTCTTTTTATGATATAATGCTAACAGGTGCTATCGATACGGTAGGCGGTCGATTCTGAGCCCCTGAAAGGGGCGATGCCCGCGACGATCAACGATTTACTCGCATGCGCCCTTGTGACGCTGTTTATCCTCGTCGCCATCAAAGCATAAGAAAACCCGCCTCAGCCCTAGCAAGTTTAGGCGGGAGTTCTTTAACCCAATCATTCTACCGGGGCTGACCGTTTACACGATAGCACCTTTTCTATGCCTATTATAGGATAAATCCCGTCCGCGTCAAATTTTTCGCCTTGCCTCTGCCGCCCGCCTTCGTCTGCCTTCATCTTCATAGAAATCGCCGCAAATACAGAGGCACGCTCGTTCTCTCGGCAAGGAGAACAGAACGTGCGGCAATATGTGAAACTTTGAGGAGCGCGAAATATGCCATGCTGGCACAGAACTTGCCCCTTAATAGTTTTTTACGGCTTTGATCTTCTCATCCATGCCCGCCTCAAAGTTGTTCGCCTGCGCGACCGCTTGGAAGAGGTCACTGTACTCGCCCGGCGTCAGCATAAGCCGCACGAGCTCACCAGCCCCGACAGCACGTGTAGGAGTTCTGCAGCTCCTCACCGTTGAGGTTCGGATAGGTCACACACGCGCGCGATGAGGTCGTTCACGTACTGATCCTGATCGAGATGCACCTGCGTCTCACGTGTGCCGGACGAACGACTTCGCGATTACGGTCAGCGATTGCCTTGTTTTCGTCATTGGAGATCGGCGTGATCTGCCATGCGATTGGCTCTGCCGTCCGCGCCTATGAACCGTTTCGATGCCACGAACTCCCACGCATGCGGGCTTGATCGCGTTTTCGGAAAGAAATCCTGTCAGTGTCATATTTTTCCATTCTGTTTCTCCTTTTACTGCATACCGTCGAGCATCTTGAACTGCGTCGGCTGCTCCACGTCCTCAAAGCGTAAAGTCTACGTCCTGCTCGAGCCATTCGCCGTCAGTGCGTCAAACGCGGCAATAATGCCGCTGTCAATGTTGCAATCCTGAGGATGGTCACCTGCCGTCCGGTATCTGAGGTTGGATCCTCGTTTCGTGATCTGCAGGTCGAAAATAGGTATCCTGCTCGTGGACTTAAATTCCAGAAGCATCCTGTCAAAGAGCGGCGTGTTCTTGTAGATCGTCATGCTCCCCGCGCCATTGACGCTCGTTGCCTTGTGCCTTGCCGACTGCGCCCGAGATGGCGACCTCCTCTTTCTTCTTCTCAAGCTTTGCCTCGAGTCGCGGAAGAGCAGGAACCGCTCTCCTTGACAGACACATGCGCCGACGCGAGCTTTTGCCGAGATGACATCCTTCGCGTGCATCGTGAGGATTGCATTGATCGTATCTGCCATAGTGTTTCACTCCTTTCCTTACGCAACCTCAATACGCCATGTAGAGCCGCTCCATACAGCACGTCGGCTGCACGAGTAGATTCATGAGTACGTCGGTCTTCTTTTCGCCCTGCGTCGGAATCAGCTACGTCCTTCGGGTCGAAATTCTGAATGGCGCGTACACGCTGATACTCCTTGTAGGAGCGCGATGCGCCACGTCTCATCGTTCTGCTCCTTGCCGGGTACGTCTTGTTAAAGAGCCGTGCCACGTCAATGGCGATCTGATCGAGCACGCGGATGACCTGATTCAGCCCGAAATCCTCGTTTTTCTTCTTCGAGAAGCTCGTGAGACGTATTGATGTCGCTGAGAATGTTCGATCCCACTGACCACATCGCCCGAGACCGCATCTGCGACGTTGTGGAACATCATCATGCCAGAGACCATCGCCTCGCTCAAGTCCGTCTGACTGTACTTCGTGTTGATGCGTACTCGCCGTCATAGACTTGTTCATGCACGAGGCGTGGCACCGCTGCAGCTTTGCCTTCTGCACCAACGACAGTAGACCGCCGCGCCTGGCTGTGCGCCCGTCGCGTACCGGCGTTCTTGAGCGAGATCACGCCCTCATCGTCGACGTTTCACGTCCGTGGATGACGAGCTGGAACTTCGCGCCCGTTGCCCCGCGCATCCGCTTCGTGAACTGGATCAAAAGCTGCTGATGTCGCATCCGAACCCGCATAGCCCCCGGCGCGTTGAAAGTAGCACGGCTCGATGGCGTCAAGATAGCTCTGACATTGGAGCCGTGACCGCCGCACCGTTTGTGCCGCCCCTTCAGCTTCTCGCCCGCCTCGCCTCGAGATTCCCGTACGCGTCCATGTCACGATAGTCGTTATCCGCAACATCCGCCCATGCCTGACGTTCTTTTGTTCATCCACCTTTGCGGGCGAGCCGTCAACGATCATATATGGTTGTCGTCAAATGCGCTCGCGTTGTCGACGTTTCCGCTACGGACACCGTGATGTCATCTCTCGTTTGCCTGATACTTGCCTTCGCCAGTGCGCAGGATGCCGCCACTCGCGCCGTTGTCGAGGCGGTAGAAGTACTCACGTCTTGAGCGTTGAGGAAGAGATCACGTAGGACTTGAGCTCCGGCGCGTATACGCATAGCCGAAGATCGAAAGGCTGCGCTCCTGAAAGTCCTCTGCCGTCACGGCAAACACACTGCCAACGGGCTCCAGTCTGCTCGGGCTGGTATCGTTGCTAGTACGCGATCCGCGATATCGGTCGATGCCCGCACGCGCGACACAAAATTGATATACGTCCTGAGCGAGTTTCTGTTTTGAAACAGCCGTACCGGCGCCCTAGTGCCACAAAATCATCCTTCCCTGACCGTCGCCTCTGCTGACAGTCCTGCCGTTAAACTCCCTCCACCATCTGATCAACCTCGGCGAAGGTGTATTCCTTTCCCTCGAGGAGGATCATGAGCGCGTCAGCAGACGGGCGATACTTCGCCGATGCCGCAAGCGCCTCACGCCGCGTGTGCCTCTCCTTCTGCACTGCTTTCTCTTCGTCCATGCCCATTCATCATCCTTTCCACGCTGACGCTCGTCAACGTCTCCATCGGCGGGGCTTTTCTCACGCTCACGGAGGACGAACACGTCATGAGTCCGCCATGAAAGTGAAGCACGCCGTCATGTATCTCTGCCTCCGTACGGGATGCACGGATGAGGTCGTCCCCCATGCGGATGTATTCAGAGCCCCATGAGAAGCGTATCCGTGACCTCCTCGCAGCTCCTCGGACGCTGCCCATCCGTGCGCGAAATAATGCACGTCAAAAGCTATTGCCGATAGTAGCGGTTGCCGAGCTTTTGCCTCCTGCGCTATGCGAAGCGGCAAAATGAAAAAGCAAGGTTCTTCAAAACCCTGCCGATTTCATCTCGATGCACTTCGACGTCGGGAAACAGCTCGCCGAGACGGACGGCGATCCCGTCCACAATGTCGTTTCCCATGGATCCTCTCTCAAAAATACCGCTGAATCTTTCGCGCCAGAATCGCGGGTGCCGCACTCTCCACCTCGCGGGCAGAGGGTCATGTAACGTTTCCCCGCAACAAATGATGAGCCGCTTTTCCAATCGTTGGAACAAAGCGCCCGGGGTCTGCCGATGCCCGTATTCGACATAGGAGGCATATTCTGTGTTGATTGACAAGCTCAACCTGATAGGTATTGCCGATCCTCTGCACGCGAATCTTGCCCTTGAGCAGCGTCGACCACCCGCGTCGCAGCCTCCACCGCCCACGATTCGTTTGAATTTCACCTTTCCTTTGTTTTTCCACGCTTATACTTTACACGCTCCCATCTTTTGCGCCACATCACTTCGCAGTGATCTTTTCCAGGTGTATCTTTAGTGACCTTACGCAGAAAACGCGCTGTAAGATCGCCGAGGCAGTCCTCGTAGAACCGCTGACGCTCTGCGGGTGTCGCGACTTGCTTCAGCTTCGCTTGGAACGCCTTCCCAGCTCGCGTGTGTCGATCTTTGCCATTACGGATGCTCCTCCCACCGCGTCAGCGGAACCTCTTGATGCGATTCGTAGACCGCAGGGATGCCCGCACAGGAAAAACGAATCGTGCGCCCTCGCTGCGTGACGGTCACGCGGCTGCCGGGCTGATGTCAATCAGCAGGCGGCGCGGTAAAGGCGTGATCGTCTGTGCGGTGCTGTCCACCGTGTCCGACCGCTCCCGCAGGGGAGCGATGGTCTTATAGCTGACACGGCAGGGCACATCCTCATGACTGCGACTCCATACGAGCGCGGTGATGTTCTTCGCGTTCTTCTCCTCGCGCGCCTCCTCAACGAGTCATTCTGCCGTCATAGAGATGCTCTACCGCACGCTTTACCAGCGAAATTTTCGGTAACATGAGAGATCACGCTCCCTTGTAGAGCACGCGCACAAGCGCATCATACCGCTGTTCGGGCGTTGTCCCGCCGAGTCTCAACGGTCGTATCCCTTCGCGGATGGACTTTCACGACGTCCGCGCCCATCCGCGGCGAGAAATCACGCCCTTTTGCGGGGCGAGAATTTTGACCTGCCGTCAGCTCGTCGAGCACCGCCCGCAGCCCCTCGGGGATCTCCGCGTTGCAGTCATTCTTGATGTGCTGCTCAACGTCACTGTAGATGTACGAGAGGACGGGCAGGGTCAATATCCTGCACCTCGTAGCCGACGGATGCCGGATCAGCATCGCACATCGGCGAGCATTACTTGCCGCCCTTCTTGTCACCGTCAGGCGTTCCTGCCGTCTCCTCATCGGCGCACTCGTTGCAGGGGCTCTCTTCGTAGCGAGAACCTCCTCACGCAGCCCTGCTCATCAGCCCCGCGTTCTGACTGCGCCTCAGTGTCGGCATGCTGCACCTCGTTCGAGCCGTACCAATCGTGTCCATGATGTACCTCCTTATGCTCCGATGTTCGCCCAGACGCCCGCGAGCTTATTCGTCAGGATCCAGAGGTCGTGGAATTTGCGATAGTCGAGGCTTCCATGCGTCCGCCTTCTGGTTCAGTCAGGTGCGAAAAATTCGTACCTTGTCCGTCTTGGAGATCGCAATCGGCGCACGGCGCGGATGATGATCCAGTTGATGGACTTCGCCGTCGTATCCGCCTTGAAGCCGCCTGCCTCCTGCCCCGTTGTCTTGCCGTGCGTTGAACACGTACGCCGTCTTCATGCGCAGCGAGGGCATGAGAAAATCGGGATGCTCGTTGTAGGTCTTGACCTTCGTGTCGAGTGCACCCGCCGAACTGTGTCACGTCGAGATGCCGCTCAATGTTTCTTCACGTTGTTCCAGCACCGTACGGATCGGCGTCGCCATGAGGATCACCAGCTGCTCTGCCTCGCCGATGGCATCCTGCAGGTCGGTGATCTCCTTGTCAAGCTGCGCGAGGATATTCGTCTCGCTCGGCGTGAACCCATCCGTCGTGCGGTGCGCATTCTTCGCGAGCGCGGCGATGCGGCTGTAGCGCAGTACGCATCCACCTCGGGAACGACCTGCAGCCGCTGGAACTCGCCCATGACCGTCCCTGCCGAGGCGATAAAGTTGCTCTCATCCACATCCATGGAGTCGAGCTGGAACGTGCGGCCGCGATCCGCGTCAGCTTATGGTCGTCGTGAGGTCAGGCGTCACGGCGCCCTGGTTGAAATCCCTCGTCGCGGTCATGGCGTGCCATGCCCGTGGTCGTGATGCGCGGCATACGCACCGTGTCGCCGCCGTTGTACTTCACGACTCACGGCGTTGCTCTCCATCCATCGATGTCGCCTCGATGCCCATCTGCTTGTCAAGCGACTGCTGAAAAATCTTTGCCATCTCCAGCGTATTGATTGCCATAAAATTTGCTCCTTTTCGCTTACAGCCCATTGCTGTCTCAAACTGCTGCTGAACCGTCGGTGCGGGCGTACCGCCGCCATTGCCGCCGGGCGGTTCAGCCCTTCTCCGCACCGTGCCCTCTGTCTCGAAGAGAGTATGCGTCCAGATTCCTTGAGCTTTTTGATCTGATCGTCAAGTCCTTGATCTTTCCGTCCTCGCCTCTGCGCCCTCGAGCTTCAGGAGCACGCACAGCGAGCGGTGTTCTTCGCCTTCGCCCCGAGCAGGGACTTCTCGACGATGGAATCAATCTCCATCGCCTTTACCTTTGCAGCGTGCTCCTTGTCGCGCGCATCGGCGGCTTGAGCCCGAGGTCGTCGATCTGCTTGACGAGTTCGGCGTTGTCTATGAGTCCTTTTCAGCTTGTCAGAGCTCCCCGCGTGCGGTCTTGCTCTCCTCCTTTGCCGCCTTGAGTTTCGTCCTCGCTGCGGTGTAGCGGCTCTTTTTCAGAGCGTAGTTCTTTTCGTAGTCCTCCGCGACCTTCGCCACCTGTTCATCGGAGGCCCGAGAGCCTTGAGTTCTGTCCTTGTCATAGATTCCTCCATTCTGATAGATTGCTATACCGGCATGATTCCAGCGTGCCATTACCCCCTCCTTGAAAATAGCGCATAAGAAAAGCCTCTGCATTTCGCAAAGTGCTTTTGATTTTATACTGCAACAGACTTCTGAGCCCCCGAGATGAGGATCCTCACGTCGTCTCGGTACCTCCAGCGTCCCCAGATGCTCTCACCGCGCAAGAGTTTCCTGCACTCCGTGGGCGTGGAAGCTACATCATCTATAAGACTTCTCGGCTTATTTACTTCTTCCATACACACACCCGCCTTTCTGCAAGATTTCAAAAACTCATGAGCAGCCGATTCTTGATTAGATTCCGTCCCATCCTCATGTAAACGGTACTTCTTAATCAAATAATCCAGCAAACTCTTTTTGCACTATTATGCTCGAAAAGCCGCCCTTTTGCAATACATGAACTTCACCTTGATTTGTTACTACGTCATCAGCCCGATACGAGGTCAAAAACAAAAGTAGCAATATCCGCGATGAGAAAAGTAGATGTTGAAGGATGATTGTGCGCAGAATCAACTCATTTGCATAGATGCTCTTTTTCAGAGACGCAAGTTCCGTATTCAACTGGAGCGAAACCCGATCTTCTTTTCCGTAGGTAACAACCCTTCTTGAAAAATCTATCGGGACAGCATAAGCAACTTCATTGCTGTTGTTAGTGAAGCTGCGCATCGCGAAGCAGTTCTTTATGCAAAGTCCTTAGAGATTCATTCTGAGCAGAGGAAAATCAGGAATCTCAACAAGGGAACCTTGCTAACGGCAATATCTGTGATCATAATTTTGTGAGTCGCGTTTCTTTGCCTGCTCCAAATTATCCCCTCCTGTATTCATTATATCAGGTTCTTTCTCCTCACTCAACTTTTCGACATATTTCTTCTTCACTCCTCATAACTCAGCCTACTATCCACCTGAACGGTCTTTCCCGTCTCAGGATCGCGCCGCCGTGTCTCTCCTCCGTAAACTCAGTCGTCGAAGTACGGGCATGTGGTCGATCGGCGGTGACGGTGGAGCGGCGGGGCGGTGATGCCGGGTTTTGAACTCTGAGAGGAAGCACCGCGCCGTCCATCTCGCGGCACGTCTCCGATGTCCTGCTGTCGAGCGTCGCCACGAACTCATATTGCTCCCACGCCGAGGTCGCGGAATGCGTCCAGTTGTCCCCGTGAGGAAAGAACGCCGCCTCCGTCTCTACAAGCCGCGCCGCCGCCGCTGCGGCGACACCCATGCGCCCCGCGATCCGCTGTGCAATCTTGCCGTATGGCTCGCCGCGTATCAGTCCGCGCGTCAGCTCCCTTGCAGTGTGTTCAGCAGTCGCTCTTTGTCGCGCCAGATGCGGTCAGAGAAGTTCAACCATCGGATACCCACGGCTTTTTAAGATGCGGTCAGCATCTGCCTCAGGAATGCGGGCGAATGGTTCAAAAGCCCTTTTTCTTTTGCACTTCGTGACGCCGTGCGCATCTGGCGTCGGGGTAGATGTCACGCAGCACGTCCGTAGAGGCGTGCATGTCCCTTTGCGGCGAGTTTTTCGATGTGCTGTGCCATCTGCATCCGCATCGCCTCGAGGCGGTCAATGTGGACGCGTGCGGAGGCATTCTTTAGTTTCTGGATATATGCCTCGGAAGGTCCGCTTTCTTGGCATGCGTCGGTGTATTCGTCCACCGTCCAGCGGAACTCAGCAGAGTTCTCGTGCCGTCAGCACACGCCGTGCCTCGGCAAGGTCATTTTGTTCTCACGCGGCGAGATCGCGCTTACCAACGCTGAATATCGTCGATTCAGGGTCTTGCGCGGTCTGTCGGTACTCCTTGACCATCTCTGCGCCGAGGATCGTCCGCCTTGCGAAGCTCCGCCTCCGTCAGCTCTAGAATCGCTCTGCCCAGTACTTATCGTGCTCCAGTGCTCCTCACCTCACCGGATACATGCCCTGCATCTCCTCTGCCTCATCAGCACGCTCCTTTTTGGAGACGCTCAAGCGCTGCTTTCGTGTCCTTCGTCCACGGATGGTTGGCGACGATGAGTCTCTCGGCTGATTACGCCCTCGGAATCGCGACAGTCCGCAATCGCCTCCCGCTTCGTTGATGAGGATGTCGCGGTTAAAGACAAACTCCACCGTCTCAGGCTCGACCTCTTCAGCCGCAGCGCAACACCAACGAACCACGCGAGCCGCTCCAGCGCCGCTGAAACTCAAGCTCCATATCGTTGGCGTCAAGGTCAATGTCCGAGTACATCGAGTTGGATGTTCATCTGATTCGGATTGTTCGATAGCTCGATCATCCTTCGCGTCGAATCCGCAGCCGTTCTCGATAATGGCACGCTTGAGGGAGACGCAGGACGAGACTGCATAGTTCTGCGCGTTGACCTCGATGGAGGTGTTTCCACGCCGCCCTTGCCGCTGTCCGTGTCGCGCACCTTGACCGCCCCGAGGTCGATAGGGTTCTTGCGGAATCCTCCGAGCTCCTCGCCGTCATAGTTGTGGATGACAAGGATCGTGCTCCGTGCGTCCTCCTGCAGATTGTCAGCGAATGTCGAAAGCAGCGTGTTGAGTGCGTCCTGCAAGGATTTTTGCCGCGTGCGATCGGCGGACGCTCGGCACTGTTCGCGCGAGACACGATAAGCGGAACGCGATCCCCAATTCATCGGCACGCCGCCCACCTGCAAATAGGGCGAATCCTCCGCCTCCACATCGGGAAGGAGTTTCTCGGAATCAAAGGTAGTAGCGCACGCCCTCTTTTTGAGAAGTACTGCACCTTGATACTCTGCTTCTTCGTGCGTCCCTCGTAGTACTCGAGGTGCGATATAGCGAGGAAGGAGATCAGCTCCTCGTGTGCATCATCCGCCCAGAACGGCAGATCTCCTCGGGCGCAAAACGGCGAGCGCAGCTCGTTATCTGCAAAGTCGGGATTAGAATATCCGACCCCCGCATTGAGGCAGTCCTCACCGATCTGCTTCAGCATGCGGCGAAACGCCTGATTGAACACGGGCTTTAGCTGTACGCCGAATGCCTCGTCCTCCGTCTTGACCTCAAAGGGCTTCGCGAGCAGGTAGCTTGCCTTTTGATTGACGAGCTTGCCGCATTGGTTGTCGATGATGATGTTGTTCGGCAGATTCCGCACCGTGGTCTTTTTGCCGCCGTCGCCGATCGCGCTGCGTGTCTTTTGGAGTACGTCATGCGCGCCGCGCGCGTCAGTAAGCCTGCCGATCATCATCTGACGGCGTTTCTCGGAGGCGAGCCATGCCGCCGTCCGACCTCGATAAAGTCCTCCTCGGTCGCGACGGACTGCGCGCCGCTCCGTATGATGTGCCGTATCACGTCCATAAAGGACTGCCTGCCTCATTATTCAAAACTATAGAGATCACCCGCGCCGATCTTCTCGGCAATGCCTGTTGTCGCATCGGGCGCGTCGTCGTGCTTGTTCCTGCCCTCACGCTGATACCGCGTCGTGGCGTCATAGTACTCCGGTAAACGGTCGCGCCAGTTGGTCGGGAAATGATATGCTCCATCACCCACGTCGCATTGGAGGATCGCGCTGCCTTATTGCGCGACTGGTGGAACGGGCGGATGATGGTCTTGTTGCTCTGAACGTCTCCCGCAGATGCCGCTCCACCGAACGCGCGAATCCGCGTCCGCCGGAGTTGGATTCGATATCTGCGATATTGACGCCGTTTTTGTGGAGCATCCGCGCCGCCAACGGCTCTGTCTCCTCCATCGGGGCTTTCGTATAGAGCACGTCGAGCACATAGGGCATCGCTTGGCGTATCGCCGTACACGATGGCGCATAGGGTAATCCTCGCCTGTGTCCGCCGTGTGCAGCATGCCTTGATCGATGTGAAGGCGGATACCCGCTGCTGTCACGCGGCACATCATGCATAGATCTTGAGACGTGCTATAGAGACCGCCCTTGATGTCGATCGGCTCCTGCTGATGGTTCGCAGATGCTATGTCACGCCCCATCGCCCGCACCTTGTCGCTTGTGGGACTTGCGTGAGAGGATCGCATCGCAAAAGCATCGTCCCGTCGTCCTGCAGCGCCTTCAGCGGAGATGTGCCGGATGCGGCGGTCTGCGAAAATGCCTGAGTACGTTTCCGCGAGGTCGTCCGACGCCCAGCGCGTCATAATGACGATGATCTTGCCGCCCTCCTCAAGACGCGATAGCATCGTATTCGTGAACCAGTCCCAATGCTTTTCTTTGACCGTCTCGTTATATGCCTCCTCAGCGTTCTTGATGAGGTCGTCGATGATCATGAGCGAGCAGCCGAAGCCCGTTGCCGTGCCCGTCGGAGAGGTCGCAAGATAGCTGTTATAGCCGCTCGCAAGGCTCCATAGATTCATTGCCGCATCGCCTGCCTTGATCGTGACACGGAAGATGTCACTATAGACAATGCGCGCTGCATCCGCTTTAATCTCCTGAATGCTGTTGCGCACGTTCTTCGAAATACCGTCGAAAGCGTTTCGTTGTACGAGCCCGTCGCGATCTTCTCTTTCGGATTCCTGCCGAGGATCCACGCCACGAAAAGCCCCGCTGTGCGGCTCTTGCCGTGGCGTGGCGGCTCGTTGATGACAAGCACCTCGTCCCGCCCTCGTAAAAATGCCTGCAAGGCGTCGCAGAGCTCACGGAGATAGGCGCGCTCGGGCTTATAGAAGTCCGGCGCGCGCAGACAGCAATAAAAAGAACTCGCGCCTTGCAAGTTCCAGTTTTGCTTGAAGAATCAGCCTGCTATCCACTGTCGATCACGTTCCGGCAACTCCTCGTCGAAAGCCCTGCAAAAGGATTCTCCACCGTTGCCTGACCTCGAGTTTGTCGTTGAACATACCGATATGCCTCCCTAGAAGCTCTAGCGCCTTGATCTTGTCATGCAGCTTCACCCTCAACGCCATTCGTGCCTTGCTTAATCCCTGCAATCGCCGCACGCTGATCCGCAGAGAAGCTCCGCTGTCTCCGTGAGCGTGACTGTCTGAAATGACGAGCTCCGTGCCGTCGTTCTTTTCGACAGTCCTCGTCTCCACCTGTACATAATCCGTCGCATCCGCAAACGCAACACGCGCCAGCTCGCTGACAACGCGTTCCTGTGTCACCTCCGTGCGCCGCTGGAGGTCTTTCTGACGACGTGCGATTTCGGCTGAACCTTAACATTCCTTAACAACCTCGCAGCCGTAGCTTCAGCCGTTTTTGCACTGCTATCCCTGCACGAATCGCCGCCTGTTTGCCGTTAAAATCAATCAACCATTCATCCACAAAGCGCATCTGCTTCGGTGTAGCTTTCACGTCGTCACCTCCTTTCCATGCATGCAAAAAGGACACCGCCGCAGCTGTGTCCTCCGAGCGTTCCGCAGTACCGCGCTCTATACCCTATAAAATTTATATCTCCTGCCGACGACCTATAAAAATCGCCAAAACTTTACGTCTCCTACGAGAAAAGCCGCCTCATGTGAGACGGCTTTTGAGAGGGAATGGATGAAGGAGGTATGCGGGCGGCTTATGTCCGAACCACCCACGCTAACAGTATACCACGTTTTCCCGCGAGGAAGTAAAAGGGAACAAAAAGTCGGTTAAAAATACCGTTCGGAAAAGAATTCAAATTATTAACATACCAACCATCCCTTTTTATAAAAAGTCGTCCATTTAATGTTTTTCGCAGTTCGGTCTAAACAATTTATCAAATAAGATATTATTACGTTAGCCCGCATCCTTGATAAGCTTTATCGTATGAAATCACCTCTATATACGCATTTCCAGAGGCGTTGTAACCAAAATACCCCTTCACCATCAGCCGTACTAATCAAACTCGCATTTTCTGCTGCCAATTTCATTGTTTCTGCAAATCTGCAATGACATAACAAAAGAACGCTGTGTTTGATACATTTCCAAAGGGTCTACCATTTCCTTTCTTCACATTCCATCACGAATTTCTTCTCACGTATCGAAGGACTTGATGAGTTGGATTGGTATCATCTTTTCTGCATATCATTACGACCAGCTTTCTTAAACTCAATAATAGATATTGAATTCAACACATCATTCTCCGCAGAGAATGACATTGCTTGGTCAAAAATTGCAATATCCATACGGTCATCTGATGAAACATTGATTGTTGGCATGACTTCATTTTCTTATCTGAAGCTAAATGTGTGATATGACAACCTATCATCACAAAATCCACAAATTCATTTCTTCGAAAGAATAGATCATCGAGATGTGATGTACATGGGGCAAATAATAGAATGGATCGTTGCTCTGAAAAATACTTGCCATCCTCTTTGCTCTCAATGCCTTTTCCAGCAAATCTAGCATGCTCTTACGTCGCTTATGACGTATTCTGCTAGCTGGTAGCGCTTATACCAGTAATGGCACCACAATACTCATTAAATATTTTATTAAAATCATTCTCCGTAAATTCACCTCTCTTTATTTTCCCCTCTATGACCTTTGACTGTTCTAGCAATATCCAATTCCCATTTTTGCGATGCTATGTCTCTATCAGTGCTTCATCTTTTACATTCGAAGATATACTATCATAGACTTCTACGCATACACTCAGTAAGTATCTATATTGGTGGTTTCACTTTTGTAACATATTCATCTATCTGTTCTCTTTTTCTGGTGGTAATTTCACTAAATCATCATGCAAAATAACTTCAACATATTCTGCATGCCTCTATTATTTCATCCTCTTTGAGTATACCATCATCAGAGTTTGATCCTCATCAGAACCCTCAAACTCAAACGATGTTCGGTTTAACGTTACACGATCATCCAAATATTTCACTTATCACATAGCCTTGATAATAAAACGTTTGCTCTTTCCACATTTTCCCTGTAAATTAGGAATATCTTTACTCAAATTTATTGATTTGACTTCTCGACTATTCGCACAAAGATGAAGCTCATGTCTTTATAGCCCCCTCTCTCATTTGAATATGGTAAAGTCGAAATGTTTCATTCTTTATATTTAACTCATACAATGCAGATTATCTGAATGTTTCCTCAAACATACTGTTCCAGATTCAACTCGTTCATTTGAATCCATCAGATAATTTTTAGGGCATTTGCTGGCTGACATACAAAAACAGTGTTCAATAATTTTCTTCGCCAAGATATCCATAGTCACAGGAAACTTTCTTTGATATTTTTCAATACAGTTTTCCAGCCTAACTTCTGTATTCCATATATGTTCTCCTAGATTTTCTTAACATTGTCCTCTGGGCTCAAATCTCACGTTTCATATTGAAATCAAATTCTAATAAACTACGTTCCTTTTTCTTTAAGAACTAACAATGTCACATTCTCAAAGGCTTTTGAGCCATAAGAAGCGTCCAATACCTTTACACCCTACTTGAGCGTTGAATATGCTTCACAAAATGAATCATAATTATCTCACCGAAATCCAGCCCCATTATCTTTTACAACAAAACTTACAAATGGCGCATTTGTTGCAGTCCCATCTATATTGATCTGTTGAACTGAATCTCGTCTGGCTTTTTATAAATACTTCTTCCACACTCTTTATTTTCCGAGTCCTCTATAGATAGCATGGCATTGACTACAGTTTCAAACAGCGTATAATGCCTTATAAGGAGAGCAAAGAAAACGCCTGTAGACTGACCGTTAAGATTAAATCTAAAAACTCATGTCCATCCTTCTTCACTGTTTATATGGACATTATATTCTATCAGTCTTTGAGAGAAAAGCTGCATAAAATATCATCTCCAGTTCCCAATTGTGCCACCTACCGTCACCCCAAACAACATCAGCGCCACATCCCGCAGCACCCTTTCCGCCTTTCTCCCTGCGCCCACTTCTCTGTATAGTCTCAGAGCATCCGCGATCTCTATCCACGACTGCCCCCGCATACCGCCCTTGCAAAAGCTCCACATCTGCATCATCCAGCGACTCAAAGCTCGATCGATCGCCCGTATTGTGCGCTCTATTCATCTCGCGATCCGCATATCCGCGATATGCCCCTCGCTTAATCAGTACGACGTACAGTACCGTCCGTTGTGAGTCAGCTCCCTTGTCCCGCCGCTGATGCGATCGTCTCCGTACTGGATGGAGTGATATGGATTCATCACGCAAAATCACCTCCTGCGCATTGACTCCTCTGTGAGATTCGTGACGGCGACCTTCATCTTTGCATAGTTCTGCAAGAGCCGCTTTGTCTCCCCTGATATAGTCGCCGTACTCTCACTCGTTTCCTCCTGTCTACACACCAAAAGAGCGGTTCATGCGCCGCTCTTTCCTTATATCGCCTGTTTTCACACCACGTTCCAAAAGTGCGCCCGCGCCGCCGATCTCGAAAGAACCGCTGCACATCGCGATCTATCGGATGGATATCCTATTCTCCTCCAGTGCGCTTCAATCTCGCCAGATCATATCCCGCAGCTGCCAATCCTCAAAATCATTCACGCGCCGCAGAACGAGATCGGACACAAGAGACAGCGCATAGGATTGTCGGGGCAGAAACATAGCGGAACGCGAAAAAAGTATAACGTCTGTTCATCCGATGTCATCTCTGCCCTCCTCAGTCACTCCCCAACAACTTTATCTGCAATTCTCTCAACCAACACGTTGATTAGATAGGGATTCGTGCCCGCCCTGTCATATCTCCCACAATGTCATTGATCTCATCCGGCGCAAAATCAAGCAGGAACATCATCGACAAAAGCGTTTCAGCATCTCCTGATTCTCCTTTGGGGAAAATCTCTCTGACCTCATGTCTCACCGAAAATCGCCGGATAAGGGCTTCGTCAAGTACATCCAGACGATTGGTCGCGGCAATAGAGAATCATATCGAACTCATGCGGTCGATCATCTGCATAATCGAAATAACAACGCGAGCCATTTCATCGTCGCATTTTTGTGCCACTCCCACGCATCATTCCGATTGCATCAACCTCATCCATCATAAACACGCATGGAATCCTTGAAGATCAGAGAAGATTTTGAGTATGTTCTTTGACGTGCTGCCCAAGAGAGAATCCACCGGTCGCGGAAAGATTGATGTAAATAAACGGAAGCCCAAACCGATAGAGCAAGATAGCGCCCAAAGGTCGTTTTTCCTGTGCCGCTCTCCCGTAGAGCAGCGTCGCATTCAGATAACGTATCTGCATCTCGCCTCATGCGCTGAGATACGCGGCGTATTTTATGAATGCTCATGAACAGCTCCTGTTCCGTGCAGAGATGTAGTAACGACTTACGAGGAACCCAGAGCAATCCTCCTCAATCATATTTCTGTTGTTTGCCGCAAGCGACATAGTATCCAACAGGTTTTTCTTCTCCAAACGATTGATTGCCTCTCAAAAGGCATCATTCTTTGCTGTTTTATCTTCTCTGAACAACAAGCAACGCCTCATTCCTAATCGCTTCTCGTGATATTGTTGCAGTCCATGATGGCGCGAACAAGTCTGCGCTGAAGTGCTGTCAGTCCCACTTTTACTCCCCCTCAAAACGGAATATCCTCATCGGGTACAGGTGTCCCTGCAAACGCTCCCCGCTCGTTGCACTTGCCCCTGCTCCACGCGGTTTCTCGCCAAAATCCACCTCACGCGCAACCACCTCGATAATGTTCTTCTTCTCTCCGTTCTGCTCGTATGTGCGCTGCGTGAGAAAGCGTTCCCATGACTGCGACCTTCTGCCCCTTCACGAGATTGTTCCCGCACGCCTCGGCAAGTTTCTCCCAGCAGGTGACGGGAATAAAAGTACGTCTTTTTCTTCTCGCCCCATCCGTCGTCAATCGCAAGTGTGAGCGGCATACCGCCTTTTCCACTCTGCGCATGCTCTCACCTCTGGATCGCGCGTCGGGCGTCCGATCTCCTACCCAGTGATTGTTGGATTCCGCCTCCTCGTAGCTCAATCCGAGCATATCCATGACTTCCTATTCCTTGTGGTGCAAAACGCCATCATCAGGCGCATACTCGCGTTGATGATATGCGGCTCGCCTCGTCTCCCAGACGGTAAGATTGATGTGACGCATCGCACGGGAAAGGTGTTCGTCCGATGGGATGGTTCGCCACGTTTCACCCGGATGTTTCGCTGCGCCCTTTGTCAAAACCCTTGGCAATTTCATCCAGCCACGATGCCGAAATGTAGCGGTACTCGTTCTGTTCCTCGTCCGCGCGGATGCTTCGCTGTTCCATAGTGCTCAACTCCTCCAACCTCACAAAACTTCACATCAACCTCACAACCTTTCCATAAATCATCCGCAAGCGAAATCACAATCACCAGCACAAGGAGCAGTGCAAACGTCTCTGCCATAGCGCACCTCGTTTTTAATTGATCCACTTAATCACAGGATCTCCTTGAACTCCTTTTCCCATACATACCACGCACTACGCTGTTAGCCTTCGCCGAATGTACATGAAACTGTCCATTGAATCCACATGCTAAGCCGTCCGAACTTACATAGACAGTACGCGGCGGGTATTTCTGAAAACGGCTTACGTTTCTTGCTTTCCATGAAGGTCAACTTCAGAACATTGCCATTTTCTGCCCGTCCTCTATGAGTTCAAGGGCATGTTCGGCAAACTCCGTCGGGCATATTTGTGACGGAGGATTTGCTAATGACATCACAGGGCGCATCCGTAATGAGGCAGTGCAAGACAGGAAATCCACTCCGCCGTTACCAAATCCACGGTCAATGAGCATCCGTACTGATAACCTCGCCACCCATGCTCAATCAGCACTTTCGAGATATGCCCTCACCGCAAGCGGGCTCCCAGATGGTTGACGCAAATTGTTCTTGCTCAAGTAGGAGTTCGACAGCACGCGGCTCTGTGGCGTAATAGTCGTATGCTGCACGTTCATGTGTCGCGTGCCCTTCTGACCAAATGTCACAACGCCGCCTGACTATTCCCCGTCCAATCCCGCCTTCCTGTTTTCGATTTCGCTCTCCTCCATACCCCGCGACAAACTCCTCAATGCACGAGATTAGTCCTCCTCCGTCAAGGGAACGTGCGTCCTCGTGTAGAGCTCGTCAAATCCACATTCTGGACATATCGTGCATCCCGTTCCGCCGCCCAGCGGAATCTTTGTCCACCTGTGCGGAATACCTACGCCCCTTGTGCTCGAGATTGGCAGGCAAGCGTCCCTGCGACGCCCAGCCTCTCTATCTTGTACTCCACTACCGCACCTCCCGAAAGATAATATCCGTGTCCCTCATCAGTGTAGAACATCTTCTTGCGCAAGAGATAGTCCCGCGTCCGTACGCCCTTGACCTCGATCCTCATTACGCCCATCGGCGTAGGCGATAGAAATCCGCCGTGTAGGTGATCGGTGACTCGCTTCTGCCCGTGTTGTCACGGAACTCCTCAAGCAGCGTATATGCAGGCTGCAATCCGATGCGCACAATCTCCCCGACTGTTTGCGTGAGAGCAGGTCAAGATAAATTTCTGCCTCTCTGCTGTCAAACATGTAGTCGCACACCATTATTTCTCGGCGTTGTACTTGTTCCTGTTCTGCGCCCGCACAAGGCGCCATGATGTTCCCGGTCGCCTCCCGCGCCGTCCAGGTCGAGCTCCTTGCACGGTGGTATTCGTCCATCGTTATCCTCCCCATGACACTGCTCTCGTCCATGCGCAGCCAAATAACGTAATCTGCGTGATCGTCCTCTCGCAGTCTGTTATCCTCTGCCGAGCCACCAGCGCATGACCTCTGCACCCGTCTCCCACTGTGTTGGATACCCATCCGCACGCCGCTTGTCGATCATCCGCTGGAATGCTGCTCAGTAGGGCTTTCTTTGCGCATATAGCGTGCCGCTTGCTCCTCATCTGCTTTTGCCCGCCATACGGGCACATAATACAGCCGAGACGCTTAAACTCCTCGTCGTGAGAGCTTGCAGTACGGGACGTTGTAGGTGTGGATATACTCCCACACATCCACATCCGACCAGTCGATGATCGGATGGAGGTATCGTTTCGTTTGTGTCTGGTGCATGTCTCTGTCATCTGCCGTTTGGCTCGTTTGGCAGATTCAGCATGTCACGTTTTACACCTGTCACCACAAACCGATTCTTCCCCGCCTCTTTGAGGTACTCGCAGCAGTAGCGCAAGCGTGTCGGTGGCATACGCTTTTCGGGGATAAGCTGCCACATGGTCTTTTGCGGGACGTTGCGCCTCCCCACGCCTCTGGATAGCATCGGCGAATGAACTGCACCAAGTCGGGCGGGTCAGCCGTCGTCGACGTTATAGTGCGCATCACTTGACGCCCGCCCGCTTGCAAAGAGCTACAGCGCAGCTGTCTTTGCCGCCGCTCAAAGCGACAGCTAGTAGCCATCGATGGTTCATGGAGACGCAGGCGATTGACGGCGATTTTCACCTTGTCCTCTTCGCCGAAAAGTGTCTGTTTCTTCAGACATCCCGCCGTCTCCTCAGAAATATCCCTGCTCACAATTCTTCTCGTTCACGCGCCGCTGCAGCTCACCGCGCTTCGTTTCAGTTGCATAGCCAAGCGCGTCAATCCGACGTACGCAGACCGTGGTGATCTCCGTGAGCCGTTTTCGGCAAGAGCCTCTTCATCCGCACTGATCTATACAATCAAAAACTGCTCCATGTATGTTGCATCTCTAACGACATCATACATGTGTTTTCCCAGTTTCTTTGCCCACGCTCTCACCATCCGCCAACGTCAAACATGTTGCACGGCTGCGGCTTTGTCATGTCGTCGTTCTGTCCTCGGTGCCACATGCGAAAGAATCTACAGCATTCTCGCTTTCCGAAGCCAAAGAACCATTTCCTCCCACGGTTTATCAGTTTCATAGCTACCTTCCAGTGGCAACGATCAATGTCTTTCGCTTTTCCTCGACGATCTTTGCAATATCCGTGAGGCGTTTTGCCCTTCTTCTGCGCCCATCTCAGCACGCTGCCCTATCTGTCAAAAACAGCAGCATACCTCTCTCACGCCTTATATCACTCGTCACGACTTATAGCTTGCTGTCTTGTCTCCTGCTTCACGCAACCATTCCCAGTATTCCGCTTCATCCTCCACTTCCTCCTCCCTTGAGTAAAAGCAATCTTCACAGGGCACTGCCCATATACACTGCTCGGCTCTAATTCCCGCTCAGGAACATACCTTCTGCAACCGCATCTTTCAAGCTCCATCTCAGCACGCTCCTTTCATGCGATAATCCTCCGCCCGAATATTCCACGGGCACGGTCATTTCGCAGGCGGCTTGATTACAACGCGCCAGTAAAACATCTCCTCAAGCTCTCTGCCGTTACAGTCTCGTCGTGATAACCGTCGGAAAGCATGTGCTCGTGGCGGTGGTTAATCAGCACATAGATCAGCTCCACGACCCACGGACTTGGATTCTCCGCCCCGAGATCGTCAAGGACAAGGAGCGGTGCATTCTTCGCCGTCACAAAGCTCATCCGCCTTTCCGTCCTTCAAGTTAAAAGCTCGCCCGCATCTTTCCGAGGAGGTCAGGCACAACCACGAACATCCCGGGATTCCCGCCTCCGCCGTCTCGCGCAGAATCGCCACGTAAGATGTGTCTTTTCCCGTTCCGTAGCCGCCAATCATCATAACTCCTTGCGCTTTCGGGTTTTCCCGTACCTCGCGCAGAACTGCTTGCAAGCACGCACAACTGCCGCCGTTGCGGGCGTCTCGTGAAACGTCGCGAAGCTGCGCGAACTGAACCGCTCGCCGACACCGCCGATGCCCGCGAGCTTTGCAATGCGCCGCTGTTCCTGCTGTGTCTTATACTTTTGCGACAGTGGGATACAGGCAAAGAACGGGTTGTCATAGCGACGATACGTAACGTCTTTCTGTGTTGTGGCGGCACTCATGGCAAGTGTCCACGGTGTAGGAGCGACGAGCGCAGAGGCATCATGCTCCTGCTTGACAGTTCTGCCTCCACCGCCTGAAGAAACTCCTCGTCCGTCTGTACCTGCTCCGCACGTTGCAGAGATCGAGCGAAGAATCGCCGCTTACGCGGACGAGCTTTGCGAAGAGTCTCCTCTTCCCGCTCCCGCATCGCCGTCAGCACGCAGCATAGACGGATTTCTCCGCCCCATCTCCAGCCATATCTCCTTTGCGGATACCAGTCCCGTACCTTCCACCGCCTTTCTTTCTCGGTGCTTTGAATCCTCGCGTTCCACCGCTCGAGAATCGCCGTGATATAACGCAGATTGCGCCCGTTTGACAGTGCCGCCTCCTTGATCGCCCCTGTCACCCATGCACGCACCGTATTCTGTCCGTGAGGTCGATGAGCTTATCCCGCTCTATGGGGTATATGCGCGGGATGGATGTTGTCTCGAAACGTCTGCACCACCTCTGCAAGAGAGTTGCTCGCGCGCGCGCGTTGCAGCTGCTGCAGTCTTGTCTTCGTCTAGCAGTCTTGTCTTGTCTTCTTAATGTGCAGTACCTGTCTCACATACTGTCGCAGTGTGTGTCTCAGTATCTGTCTCATATGCTGTCTCCAGTCTCTTGTTGCCGTCTCAAGCTTTGTCGCAGCACCTGTCCTATATGCTGTCGCAACAGGGGTAGTCAATTTATACAAGGTCGTCTTTTCAGTAGTTTTGAAAATCAATCCACCCAAAGCTGCTCAGTCTGTTCTTTGCTTTTGTGATGGTATTCACGCTTCCAACGTTGGGTCATATCTTGCAAGCGACGATCAGAGCACCTGAACCACTCCTGAAACAGCAGGTCATTGTCAATGCTCAGCAGCATTGTATAAACCGCTATTTCGATAGAGCCGATTCGATCGTCCACCGATGCCGCTCTTGCAAACATCCTGAACCGGTCTATCAGTGTCAACATATCTTCCCTCGCTTTCAGCCGATACACTTTCGCGATGCGCTCATCAATCCGTACTCGGTTCGAGGAAATATCTCTTTAGGAAGTCCTCGCGTCCAACAGCATGAATTTCTGTGTGATGCGCCCTGCAGAGGAAGCGCTCGCATCCCGATGTGGCATATTTCCCTGCGGTCACGTCCCATGCCAACAACATCGACATGATGCAGGTCTGCGTGTCTGCCACAGACCGCACACTTTTTGCTCATGAGACAGGCGTATACGCATCTGCTCAATCTCCTCGCAGTTCTCGATCAGCGGAACGCGCGTCAGGATGTCATTCTCGATGATGAACTCCACGAGGAGTTGATGAACTCCCGTGCCGTGGTCACATCACGGTTGGAAAGAGAGAACAGCCGCCGCTCCATGCCCTCCATGCGGGAAAGTAGGAACTCCATCTTGAGTGTCTTCTTTGCACTCTCAATCGTCCCCGCATTTGCGTATGCCGTCGACGTACTCGGCAACCCTCACCGACCAGCGCGTACACCTTGCGCCGCTGTTCGGGAGAGATACGCCGTCCGTCGGGTAGGATGATTTCCACCTTGCCATAGTCCCGCAGAAGAGCCTATCGAGGTCGGGGAGGGCGGCGTGTATGATCGCCGTCCCGTCCTCTAGGGATGTCCTTTGATCTCTCCCTGCTGCGTGCTCCTGCATCATGCCGCGCCCGCCATGATCTCAGCGGCAAGGCACGACGTGAGCTTTCGCAACTGCTTCTCCGTGAGTTCACGCGATGAGTCTTTGCCGAACAACTTCATGCAGACCCCGCGACTTCTTTCTTTGAGGCATGAATGCGCTGCATTTCAGCCGTGAGCTCCCTTCATGGCATCATGTATGCCGGCGACCTCAGAGGTCTGCGTGTCGTCGGGCGGCTGCGCCTTCGTTGCCCCTCACGCGCTCAGATTGCCCTGTGCGCGCGTATTCGTCTGTGTCCGCGTCCTTGGTATCATCAATGCCAAAGAGAGCGCGTTCAGGGCGTACTTGCGGGCGTAGGAGGACGTTGCCCCCGTCACCTGCGCCGCGTCCATTCCTTTTTCTCTGCCTGCTCACGGGCGTATGCCGTAGGGACTTTCGGATTCGCCCGTCGCGATGTCCCGCCGCTGTCACCGTTGCCTTGACGTAGTACCGATCACCGATCAATACGACTTCATCGGAGATGTTTTAGATAAAGCCCGTTCACCTTGAGCAGCGGCTTCACTGCCTCAAGGATGTCCTCCGCGCCGCGATAACGGTACTTGCTGAAGGTGTTCTCCTGCCCCTTCGGTGCCTTGAGTTCGCCTCTGCACCGCCATGAGTGCGGCGTAGATTGCCTTCCTGCCATCAGGTATCCTCACTTGATCTGGATGTTCTTCCGCTCAATCAGCTGCGCCCCGGAATGAGCAGCACCGCCCTTGAGCGCCTTGAGCAGTCCATCCTTGTCGAGCTTGTCCGGCTGCGGACGCGGTACGCCGGAGGGATTACTTCCTCATCCGGATCTCCGTTGCCTGTGAGGGCGAAAGGAGATTTGATACTCCGTTCCCTTTGGCTTCTTTTCCCTGTCGAGATAGGAGGAGAGATATGCTTTTCAGCCCCTCCGCCTTGTTCTTTGCCGCCTTCTCACGAGCGGCGAACGCATCTTTCTGCTTCTTTCAGGGCTTCCGCCCCGCCTTGAGTTCCTTGACCCAACACGCGATGTTGCGGATTTTTCCGTTCCTTCTCCATCTTCAGCTCGTCGAGCTTTTCCGCATCGATGATCTCGCCCGTCTCCATATCTACGCAGGAGAGGATTTCTTTGTCGATGTCTGAGAGGTTCAGTGATGCCAGCACCGCCTTCCGAAAATATCAAAACTGCGGCGATGAGAGCTGAGTTGCTCCTCGAAGCTCTTATCTTTACGGTCATACGAGAGGGAGAACTCCGCCGTAATGAGGTCAGGAGAAATCCACTCGTGGGACTGTGTAGTGGGTAAGACTGATAAATGCCGTCCCCTTGTGCGGCTCATTGATGCCGCAATCAACCTCGCACCGTCCCGTTCCATGACGGGACACGTAGTCTGCCAGCCGCTTTGGTAGTCTCCTTGGTACGCGCATGTTACTCCTCCTCCTCCCTCTGCGTATGCCGAGAATCCGTGCTCCTCTGCATACGCGATGATTTCTTCGCGCTCCATTTTTCTCAACAAGGAGAACGGCTTCGTCTTCACTCGTTGCAGTGACGCCGATCATTCCGTTGAGCGTGAAAAATACTTTGTAGGGGCTTACGCATTGTATTTCCTCCGTTCCGTGATATACTCACGGTAGTTCAGTTATCTTTTTGCGCCTTGAGCGGTTGCTCGCCGCCTCGGGCGCTTTTTCTTCTCATCTTCCTCTTCTGGTGCATCCTGTGTCGTTATGCCTCCTGCAAGCTGGACGATCTTTCTTTCAGCTCGGCGTTCTCTTTCTTAAGTTGATCTGCTTCCTCCTCTTTTCGATGCGCTCCATATCAGCCTTGTCGATTCTATGCTGTGCGGTCGCATTTTCCTCAATCAGTTTCCGATATTCGTTCAGCGTGATCTGCACAGTGAGTTCTCCCGGACATACAAAATTGTTGTACTCGGGGTTGTACCCGCCGATTTTCCCCGAAAGAACCTGATTCTCTGTTGTCTTCTCGTTTTCCATGCTCTTCCTCCTTCTCTCTTTTTAGGCGAACTCATACCAGACGAGCTCGGGAGTATCCTCCCATGACTCTGGATTTGGGTCGTCCGTCGTGCCCCGGCTGCGGAATAAGACAGCAACCCCTGTTCTGTCTTATAAACGACCTCTGCGTACTCCTCTACACGTCACGCCCGCAGTTATCATCGCTGAATGCCTCCACGTGTCGCCGATCTCGACGGCGCGCAGATCAGCGTAGGGACTTCTACTCCTCGCCCGCCCTGGGTTGTAGCTACTTCCTGCAGCACGAACGCGGCGACTTCTTTCTTGACCGAAACTTTCATTTCTTCTCCTCCTTATCCAGCTCCGTACAAAGCATCCTTTCGCCAGTTTTCTTGCGCAGGAGCGGCAGATATTAAAGTGCACCGCAGCGGATCCGAGATTCATCACAAATTTGCTTATGATCTCTTTTTCCGCATGCGAAGCAATTCCCACGGCTATACCTTTTGTTGTCACCCTCATTTTACTTCCTCCTCCCATGCGTTCAGCGTGCATACGGGCGATTGCGTCGCTCTGCACGCCGTACACATGCAGGTCAAGTTCGCCTGTGTCGATGCGACGAACGCGCACATCGGCAGGATGCCGCCGACAATCTCGCGGCAGACTTCCCACTGCGTCGTTTGCCGCCTCCATCTGCGTCATTTGACGCCTCCATCTCATTCATCTCATCGGCAACCGCCTGCGCATCCGCCTTGTCCTTGTACCAACCCCTGCATACTCGCGGTTGCCGCCATGATCGACGGCGGACGTATCCTCGATGCGCTGCGCCTGATACATCATCAAGCCTTTCGCCGGGTCGATCGGATTGCTTGCTGCAAACCACTCACTCTTCATTCCTGCTCCTCCTTATTCTTGACCCAGTAGGTCAGGGGTCAACTTATCTCCAGGGTAAATCTCCCTTGCGCTCCACGAGCCAGGGTTCAGCTCCTCCATCTCCGGCTTGTATTCGAGGATGTAACGCCGCGTCCCCGTGTTCTTGGCGCGACGTACTCCTCAGCGATGCCCCAGATCGTGTCACCGGGGCGCACCGTATACCTCCTCTCACGAGGACAGCGCTGTGTGTCCTCCTGCGTCGCCATGCCAGCGCAGAGGATCGCTGCGCCAGCGACGATTCCGCCTGCAACAGCGGCTTTCCAGTTACACATCTTTGACCTCCTTTTCTATCTCTTTAGCTTCCCCGTGTACGTGGCAAGTGGTGGATGTACTCCACCACCCATGAATAGGGGCACCTTGCGCACATCCGAGCCGTCGTTCCAGCACATAGGGCGAGCTCGCCTGTTTCAAAACCGTTTCCTCACGGTTTGCCGGGGAACACCCCAGAACGCGGGCGACCTCCCCGACGCTCAGCGAGACGTTCTTCGAACGTCCGCAGGAGGAGGGAGCAGATAGATCAGTTCGGAAGATGCTCCAGCACCCTGCCCGCAAGCTCCTCCATCTGCGCCGTGACCTTTTCCGCCGCGACGCGCTCCACCCCGCCGCATGAGTGCGGCGACGGGGTTCCGCCGCCGCATCCGCCGCCTTGCGTGGCATCGTCTCACCTCCTCTTCTGATATGGTTACGCCCCGCCATCTTTGCTATCTACCATGATTCGCCTCGTGTAGGCGGAGCGTGACCCGCCTCATCAGCGCAGGAGGTCATTCTCACGGACGCCCATGCGGGCGTTTCTGCTTTTTCTATGTTCCTTCTTGTGGTACAATGTCCACAAGAAGAGATGATCGAATGACTAAAGAAATGAACGATACTGTCGTGTGGGCATTCCGTAACGCCCCTGTTCAACCATATGCAGAGCTATCAACGGTAGGAGACTACCTGCTTTGTCGAGCACTTGATGATACGAATCCACATATCCCGCTAATAGCTGTCAAAACAGGTGAAATTCAAACCCCAGACGGTACAATCTCATCCTGTGTCAGTAACGGAAATATACTTGCCTGACAGTTCTCTGCAAATGGATCTCTCTATACAGATGTTTTACGTCTGACCGAGCATGGAGAGGACATCTCTATATCAGCTGAAAAGAGATACACATCTTCTTAAACAGCAGAAACAAGCAATCTCATTATGCAAAACTGTCCTTCATTGCGACGATTGCCATCGAGATCATCACCACATTACTAACAGGTGTGCCACTAATATGGCGATATTTATTCCCGTGACAATGATTGCCGACGAACAATTTTGCCCTGGCGGAGCACTGTTCCACCACGACCAGAACATTTTGCAGACGCCTCATCCCCTCACCTCCTCTCGCGGTTGTTGTGCGGCTCACGCCGTCTTGCACTCCCGCAAGCACAGATACAACAGAATCATTCCACCGAATCTGATACCCGCTGTGACCGTTGCGCTCCTCGTAGGCATCCCCTCGCCGTGCTCCTTCCCTTGCTCGTGAGATCGCCACGTCCTGTTAAACCGCACTTGCAGTCCTGCAAGCTGGAGGAGCTCGTTCGCCCTGCGTGCATTCACACCGAGCCGCGCGCCGATCTGTGTTGCGTTGAGAAAGCCCGTGTCGTGCTCTGCCGGAGGAATGAGTTCCTTGACCTCCGGCATCTCTACACCGTACGCCCGCTCAATCATGTTCGTCGCCTTCGCGAGCGCGATGCCACTCTTCACGCCAAAGAGTTTCTGCAAGCTCCGCCGCCGTGCTGCGAATGTCCCGCACGCCGTCCCGATCGTGCGTCAGTGCGGTACTTCGAATTCTTTTTCGAGTTTCGCACGGTGTAGCTGCCTGTCTTGCGATTGCGGGAGGACCTCCGGACGTGACCCAGCGTTTGCAGCGGCGCAGCTTCTGATTCTCTCTTGGACTTCTGATGGGGTACGCATCTGACACTCCCATCATGATTTGCCTTTGCGGCCGTACTGCGAACAGCAGCGCGTAAAGTCCACTCTCGTTGATAAGAACGCCTCCTGCTTGCGCCCCAGAACGTCGGTGATCGCTGCGCCGCTTGTCCTCTTCGTCAATGCGTCCAAGACTGCGATTGTGATTCTTGTCGTCGAACGCCTCACAGACATCCCTTGCCAAGCGAAGTACGGCTCTTTTGTCGATGAGTACCGTTCCGACAGTGCCGAAGTCGGTGCTCTCAAAAATCTGAATTTTGTTCATTCCGCATTCTCCTTCCGCAGATGAGGTGCGCAGCTCCTCCAACATCCGCTCCGTCTGAAAGTACCGCTCGGACGCTTTCTGCTGCCCAAGATTGCGCGCATGAAACGAGCGGGTCAAGTACCTTCATGTCGATCTTGTAGACCTCCTCGGCAAGACGAATCGCCTTGCCGAGCGCGACAGAGTACTTGACACCGAAGGTGTATCGCATCGCTTCGCTGGCTATGGTACGGACTTCCCGCACGACCTCTGCGAGCGTACGTGCCCCGAAGCGTGGAGGCGGCAGTTTGTGCTTACTCGTGCTCATCCCTCCTTTGTTCAAATTATTGAACCGTTTCTGGTATAAAGCCTTGATGTTTTGAGGCGTATCTTGCAAAAGGGTGATAATCCTGTCGATTTCATCCTGCCCGAAAGGGATACGATTATTCATCTTCAGCGAAAGAGTACGCGCAGGAAACGCCTAACGCTTTCGCAAAGGCTTGCTTGCGTTCCGAACTTCTCCACTATCCGCCCCGAAGTTTACTATAGTCAAACCCCATGTTCACTCTTCTTTCATGTTCAAGTTTGAACTAAATGAACTGTGCATCATCCACGCTCTCGAAAGTCAATATCTTTGTTCATTTAACCACTAAATCAAACTTATTGAACTTATGTTTTATCGTGTGATATACTACGAATAACTTCTTTTTAGAATTGAGGAAGCAACATGAAACAGACTACACAGCAACGCTTACAGGGAAGCATTGACTGCTCGAACATGCTCCCAATAGAACCATCCCGTTTTATCCGGAATAGGTAAAAGTGCAATCAGTCAGTACCTTTCGGGCAAAGTTACACCTAAGCAGGATAAAATATAAATTGGCTCAGGCTCTCAAAGTCAATGAGTCATGGTTGATGGGATATGATGAACCCAATGGACCAAGCCCCTATCCCCGCTACAGACGAACAAAAACAAAATCAACCGTCCGTTCTATTACGCGCCGAGAAGGAGCTTCCTGCCTGAGAAGCTAAGAATTGGCAGATGTGCAGAATTTTATCTTGTCAAATACGGCAAGAAGAAGGTTGACTAGACTTTGCGGCTCTGAAACATTTGATCGGGCGCGCGAGTAACGTTGAGAACTGAGCTTCAGCTTGCTTGCCGATTAACCCTTTTTACGTTTGTGAGAAGCTGAATATTCTCGTGATACCATACTCGGAAATGAGGACAGACGGACTTTTTGAACGTATAGGACTTGACCTAAAAACGACAATGTAGACGGTTTCTGCTACAAAGACGACAGCAATCATTTTGTTATTTTCTATCGACGACGCACGCACAGACACCGAAGGAACGAATCAATTTTACAATCGCACACGAACTCGGACACATTGTACTGGGACACTTTGAAGAACGTGACTATGCGCCCTGCGCTATATGACAAATCGAAGGAACGACCCGCGCGAACGTGAGGCGGACGCATTTGCGGGTGAGCTGATACGACCGCCGATTCTGTTTGTGTCTCATCGGCTGGCAGCTCCCCGCCATACTGACGGGCAATCTGCAACATTACCTATGAAGCGGCTACAGTCTGCTCTGAAGCAGGTGCAAATTCTACGAAAGAAGCGCGACCATCCGTATTATTTCAAGGGACTTCAAATTCTACCGTGAACAATTTTTGATTTTATCTATGCTAAGCAATGCAGACGATGCCGTCATGTTTTTCATTGATGATTCCGCAAAGTTTTGTCCGATCTGTGCGTGCAAGTTTTCTGAGCTGGTTTCATGAGCGGCTTCCCATGATAGATCCGTTTGCCGCAGAGACGAAAGGAGCTCCCCTTTTGAAATACAAAGACTATCCCGTGAATGACAAGATGCAGGTGATGCACTGCCTCCGCTGTGATAATGAGGATTTGAGCCCAGATGACCGCTTCTGCAAAATCTGCGGTGCGCCTGTGTATAACTATTGCATGGGGTATATGACGAGATTGAAAAACGGACGCGTGCCTCTCCCGACCAAAATTGTGATTCAGGCAGGCTTCCATCAAACGCCCGCTTCTGTACCTCCTGCGGAAGTGTGTCCACGTTCTATTATGCGCAGCTTCTCTCTGACTGGCAAACAGAGCAGAAAGAAGAGACCACACCGATAGCGCGAAACTCTACGCCGTTCGTCATTCCTGAGGACGATATCCCCTTCTAGGCATCCGCATTCTGAGCGAGAGCCTGCGCGCCGCTTCCTCTCCCGGAGGGTTGGAGGGCATAAAAAGACCGCCCATAGTCGGTAGGAAGGTGAAGATATGGACATAGAGTATGCCAAGACCGCTGTGAAAGCCATTGGAGGTATGGACAAGCCAACAAAACAACGCCTCAAAAAGCGATTGAGGGTTTGCCAAAAGCGAGATGTAAAACCGCTCAAAGGAAGCGATTCAATGTATCGGCTTCGCGTCGGCGGTTGGCGCATTGTTTTCTTTTTCCTGATACGACATACGATTCTGATTGAGAAAAATCGTCCCACGCGGAGATGTCTACAAAGGAGGGTTATTGATATGACCGTAAAAGCGCAGATTGTAGAAATGATGGACTTTGTTCCCGAGCGTGAACTCCCAATTATCTTGGAGGTGGTCAAACGTTTTATCCCAAAGCGATATTGATGACCGCATGACAGACGATGATCTGAAAGCCCACCACCTCGGCATGCAGGAGTATAGAGCGGGTGAAACCGTCTCTCATAGTGAGATTGACTGGTGAAGAGTGGCCAAAAAGACACTGCTTCCATCTCATCGGGGACTTGTGCTATAATGTGCTAGCAAACGAGATTACTTTGACAGACGACGAAAAAGCCCCCAAAGGTGCGAACTCTGGGGGCTTTCTGTTCCCATCGTTATGTCTATGACCGAAACACAAATCCAACCTATTCATATAGCGACAAAGCAATCAACCTCGATTGTGGAGCATAATCAAAAAGACCCTGAACATATCGTCCAGAGTCTTAAAACCCAAAGTAGGAAGCCAACCCCAGGGGCAAAGGATTCTAAGCCTTAGTATACTCCCATTCGGGAACCCAGCCTTATCCATCACAGGTCAGCTTCTACATATTGATTATCGCACAAAGTGCAAAAATCAATTAAAAACCGCCTGATGCTACGAGACACCGAGCGGCTGAGACATGACGCGAATCATGCTCAATGCACCTAAATTCTACCATGATTCTGCCTCCTATTTCAAGGAGGTTTTTATTTATGTCCAAACTACGCATACGCAAGCGCGGAAACACCTATTCCTATAGCTTCGACATCTCGAAGAATCCGCGTCGGATGAAAGAAAAAGGAGGTTTTTCAACAGAGGATGAAGCATTTGACGCAGGCGTAAAAGCCCATGCCGACTGGAAAAGCGGCAACATCGGTATAACCTCTGAGAGGTGAAGCGCGGGACTATCTCACATCGTGGCTGGAGAATGTCGTGCGCCCGAATGTGAAGCGAACGACGTACACGGGATATGCGAGCATTGTCCGCGCTCGTATCACGCCCCTCATTTAGGCGAACATTACGTACAAGAGTTGCGTAGCGTGATGTCGATCTGGCGAGCTTAAAACGCTACTGCGAAAGATGGACTCTCTCACGGTACGATCAAACAGACCCGAACTATCCTATCGGCTGCACTCAAATACGCGGTATACCCGGCAGGAGTTGATTGCTTCTGAACCCGACAGCTGGAATTCCCATTCCGCGCAGTGCCCCGCGCAAGGTGATCGAACGCACCGTTATCACGCCCGACCAGTTCGCCGCCATCCTCCTGACGGAAAATACTACACCCGTCCTTAAGATACTCTATCATACAGGGTTTGCGTATCAGTGAAGCACCTCGGGCTCACGTGGGACGACATTGACCTGAATACTGGAAAAATCTCTGTTGTCCGTCAGCGTTGCATTGAAGATTTCTTCTGACACAACGCAAAACCGAGACGAGCGTCCGAACATTCTATGCTGATGCGTCCTTCCTATCCTGCTCTTCACACACCAAGCTGTAAACAGGCACAAGATGAGATGCAGTTTGGCGAGGCATATCACAGTCGTATGACGAGAACACAAACACTGATCGTGCCCTGCTCATACTCCCTAAAAAGTGCCACCGCCAGATGGTTGTGTCCGACAAGCCTTGATCTGTATCCGCCTGAACGGTATTCCTTTTCGCCACGAGCCCATTTTTCCGACTTCTCAAAACAATGGGGCTCAACACACATGGCTTTCGTCATACTCATGCAACAAAGCTCATTGAGGCTGGAGCAAAGCCAGTGGACGTTGCAGCTCGGCTCGGCTGCATGTTGACGCAACGATCACGCAAAACCTCTATGCCCACGATACAGAAGAAATGCAACGCGAAACAGCCCGTATTTTCGGAGGCGTTGTAGACAAATGAATACTGTAGGCAGAGTTGTAGACAAGTCAAGAGATGTGCTGTTTAGAGCACCGAAAAATAAGAGCGCTCTTGGGCTTAGTCATTTTTATGGCATTCTACCGATAGAACAACACAGAGAAAGAATGCAGCACGACAGGGAATGGGTATACATGATAAACCCGCCAAAGATCTGCACTCGGCACATGGGCATGCGGGCAACGACGGCATGTTTGGCAGCAGCGTACACAGAGATCAGCTGCGCCCCATCTCTTGACTGCAACCATGCAGTACGGACTGACCCTCTGGGACACGAGCTTATGCATACGGATCTGCACAGCGGAGAAAACGCTCGGTACATTCCTCAGGCATGCACGCAATACTCTCCTCTCGGACAAGCTCCGCCGCAGTGCATGGACGAGCTGTCACGCCAGCCCCGTCAAAGATAGGTGGACGATGCAGCGAAGCTGCTCGGCATCGACGATATTGACATCTACTGGCGCACAACGCAACTGAGGGCACCTGCAGTGGATCGAGCGCCTTGCGGCATTCCTTCGAGAAAGCAGAACACACGCCCATCATCGGCATCTCAAACCACAACATCGGACAGATTGAGGAGGCAGAAACCATCCTCCAACATCATGGACTGAAACTCTCGGCGCGGTACAGAACCACTTCAGCCTAATCAACCGCTCCTCCGAGGAAGCCGGTATCCTTGACTACTGCCGCAAGAAGGATATCCCATTTTTCTCCTGCATGGTGCTCGAACAGGGCGCGCTCACGGGTCACTACAGCACCTGGCATCCGATGCCGGCGGACGCGGCGCGCGCAGCGATCTCACAACCCGATCATGGACAAGATCGACACACTGAACCCTCTCGCTAAAACTGTTTTCGCAGACAAGCATAAGGCGAACATCGCCCATATCTCCATTGCATGGGCGATCGGCAAGGGTACGGTTCCCATCATCGGCGTGACCAAGGAACATCACGTCACCGATGCACTGCGCGCGACGGAGATCACGACTCACCGCCGAGGAGATCACCCTCCGAGAGCACGGCGGACAAGCTCGACTTTGACATCATCCGTGACTGGGAAAAAGAGAGGTGTAGATCAGCACAATACAGCTGCTGGTACGAAGTGTATCCCCGTACCGCAGCTGCACCCAAATCATTCTCAGGCAATATCCCCGTCGACGCAGACCGTCCAGCGTGCTCGATGCTGCCGATGTGAACAGGCAGCTCACGGAGTTCCGTCATGCTCGCCTCATCAATGACATCCTCCACCGCGCCATGCTTCCAGCGTATCTTATCCTTCAGCACCAGAGTCTGTGCCTGAGGTAGAGCGCATGATCCGGGGAAATGCGTCGTCGATGAGAATGCCGATGCCCTGTGCACGAAGACGCAGCACAAGATCGAGAAAGCGAGTATTTTCTCGTTCTCGATGCGCCATCTGCTCATCGAGAACGAGGTACCGAATTTATCAGTGCCTCCTTAAAACACGAGGGGTTCTATGAATATGAGAAAAGAGCTGTTAGGCGAAGCTGGAAAACTTCGTACAACAGCTCTTGTCTTTACGCTAAGGAAGCACCTCCCTCCGCTATATAGATTTCTCCACTCCCGTAACACACGAAGATAAGAAAAGAAGAAGAAATTATCTTAACCTCTCCGTGCGAGTTCCTCGCGCAGAACGCGCTGCATGAGGTCGGTGTCTTGGGCGGACGCCTGTCCAGAGGGAGAATGCCTCCGCGCCCTGCATGGACGACGAGCATAGTCTCACCGTTGATCGTCGTGCAGCTATGCGCCGCCGCCGCACGCAGGAATGCGGTCTCGGCGGGGGTATAGATGAGCGTCGTAGACGGCGACAGATGGTCGGATTGCCGCAGGATCGACAGGCGGCATCGCATCCGTCTGCGGGCTCATGCCGACTCGGCGTGGTCTGCACGACGATGTCCGCCGCGCAGAGTTCGTTCCCGAAAGCGTGAATCGTCAAAGCAGTACGCGGCAAGTGTGCCGTCTGCCGCAAAGTCAGTGCAGAGTGCCTCGCCCTTTATGAGATTCCGCACGCCGATGCATACGGAGGACACGCCGTCGCGCAGGAGTCCCCAGAGGGCGGCGCGCCGCCGACCGCCCGCGCCAATGAGGACGGCACGTTTTCCCGCGAGCGCGACGCCATGCGCAGCAAAGCCCGCGAGGAATCCCGTCACATCCGTATTGTGCCCCGTCATCTTCCCGTCCGCCGAAATGACGACGGTATTGACCGCCCGGATACGCTGTGCATCCTCGCTCAACGCATCGAGGAGCGGCATGATCTCTGTCTTGAACGGAATCGTGACGTTGAACCTGCCACGCCCGCGTCACGCAGTCCGCATACCGCCGAGGCGAGTGCCTCACGGTGCACGGGAAACGCCGTATAAACATAGTCCAATCTCTGCCTCATGCGGTGCCGCATTCTGTATGATCGGCGACAGCTGTGTGCAATCGGCGCACCGATCACCCCTAGTATTTTGTTTTCCCCTGTAATCACGTGCATCCTCTTATCTTTCCCCATCAGCTGTGCTTTCCCACGCACCTCTTCGAGCAGTCCCATCTTGAGTTCATACAGTCCGGCGTCATATCGAGATAGTGGCGGTGGATTCTCAAACCGCCGCCCTCCTGACCAGATCTCCTCAGCGAGCTGACGGCGCACGTGATTCGCGAATCTCCTCGAGGGCGGCAACTCGACACGCTCTCCATCTCTGACATAGAGACGGCGCAGGTTCACCGCCGACCCGCCCTCGAAAAGCGATTTTTCCATGGCTTATGCGGGTCAACATCGCGGAACGGCTCGCGTGAGGTCGATCTGTATCGCCCTGCACGGCAATCAGTGTCCGCGACCGCCTTGCCGTGATGATCATGCAGATACGGTAGATATCCTTCAGTCCGGGATTCGTCAGCTTCTCGACGTTCTCCGACATCTTGATGCGCGGCTGAAAAACGCCGTCCTCCTCCACGGCGACGAGTTTATACACGGCGCCGAAGACAGGGTCGGACTTTGCCGTGATGAGCCGTTCGCCGACACCAAAGCTGTCCACGCGTGCGCCCTGCAGGAGGAGGGATGAGATGGTGAACTGTCGAGGCTGTTCGCGAGGATGATCTTGCAGTCCTCAAGCCCCGCCTTATCGAGCATTTTTACGGATGCGCTTCGAGGAGATGAGCGAGTCGCCTGAGTCCACACGCACGCCTGCGAGACGATGTCCTGCGGCGCGAGGAACCTCGTGGGCAATACGAATGGCGTTTGGGATACCCGAGTGGAGCACGTCGTGAAGTGTCGACGAGGAGGATCGGTCGCCTGCGGATAGATTCCGCATATTTTTGAACGCCGTGTACTCATCCTCGAAGAACATGACCCAGCTGTGCGCCATGGTACACCTGAGATGGGGATATTGAACCGCCGCCCCAGCCGAGACCGTCGCCGCGCGCGTCGATGCCGCCGATATACGCCGCGCGAGCCCCATACGGTTGCCGCATCCATATTGTGCGCACGCCGTGCACCGAAGTCCGCGACCTTGCGCCCTCGGCAGCACGCACGATGCGCGATGCCTTCGCCGCGACGAGGGACTGATGGTTGATCTGGGCGAGAATCGCCGTCTCCACAAGCTGTGCGTCGATGATCGGCGCGACAATCGTCATGAGCGCTCATTCGGATAGATGATCGTCCCCTCGGGCATGGCGTAGATGTCACCGCGGAAGGGAAACCGCGCAAAAGTCCAGAAATTCCTCAGAGAAGAGGTTCTGTTTGCGGAAATAGGCAATGTCCGCATCGGAGAAAGAGAGATTCTCCACAAACTCGATGACGTGCCAGCCCGCGAAGATGGCAGCCCATGGTCGAGGACGAGCGGAAAAAGAGATCGAATGCCACGCGAACATCGCGGTTCGGCTGATGAAAATATCCATAGGACACCTGGTCATCTCGTAGAAGTCCATCATCACGTGGATAGATTTCGCTTATCAAAACTGTGTCACAGCGCGCTCCCCTATCGGGCATAGAAACAAGACAGATCAAATCGAATCCATTATATCATTTTCACGAGATTCACGCAAAGATTCTTTATTTTCTTTTTGTTTTCTTTCTGCCTCTACCTGATCTTCCTGCGACAGTGCTGACGCGCGCAAGGAGCTCCGGGACGATGCTGCAGCGTCGTGAGAAGCGCCTGCCTCGCGCCGCCAGCGGGCGATCTCGCATGGTTCCCCCGAGAGGAGGACGTCGGCACGGCCTTACCCTCGAAATCACGCGGGCGTATACTGTGGATAACCGAGCAGCCCATCGAAGAGGAGTCCGTCGTGGCGGATGCGGTATCACCGAGCACGCCCGGCAGCATCCGCGCCGTGGCGTCCACGGTCAGCATGGCGGGAATCTCCCCGCGTCAGGACAAAATCGCCAACGGAGACTCGGGACGATTCGCAAGATCGTAGATCCGCGCGTCGAAAAAGCCCTCGTAGTGCCCACAGATGAGCACCAGCTGCTCGCAGGATGCGAGTTCTTCCGTCCGCTGGTGAACACCTCGCCTGCAGGATCGAAGATGATCGTGCAGCGGTGCTCCGCATAGGCAGCGGTCTTCCCATATGTCACGCACGGCGGCGTACATGGGCTCCGGGCTTACCATTCGCCTGCCCCGCCGCACGGCTGTACGTCCACATGATGATGTTATCTGTCGCGTAGTCGCGAAAATCTGTAGAGTGGATGTCGATGATGACTGCCGCGCTGCACGGCTCGTGACCGATGATGCTGTCTGAATACGCCCGCAAACATCCCGGAAAGAGCGTCACAAGGTCAATTCTCATGGCTGTTTTCATCCTACTTTCTGCATATCCTCCTATTATATCATGAAGCCCTGAGCAAATTGTGCTGTCTCTGCAAAGATATTTGATAAATATATTCAGAAAAACCTCCGCTTTGATATAATATAGGGGTAAGACATGGCAGTGATTCGGAGCAGTACCATGGAAATCAATCTTGCACATTTCTAATGTCAGCATCGGACGGCAAAAGCCTGAGAATATCTCTCACAGCGATGTCCCCTCGCCCGTTCTGCGACACGTCAAAGCTGACGGGGATCATCATGAGAGACGGCGACATCATCCTGCTCAAAAATAAATACAACGCTCATCGAGGAAGCCGACCAATTTGTCCTCATCGAGGGGCAGACTCGCCACGCCGATATTCGATTATTCCGCGACAGACTCAGTCGCCTCGCTTTCCTTCGGCATGCGGCGTGACAGCGGATGCGCGCGGCAGCTTGCCTTCTAAGGCGGTTCTCTAGAACTGACGGCCTATTCGGGCGGTACCATCCGCCATCCAGCTACGCAGCCTGTCGGTTTCACATTTCGCCCGGAGCTTTCTCCCGCGAGGAGTTTGCATTGGACTCAGATGATCGATGAAACGCATCGGCGAGCGTTCACTACTCCACGCATCCGCGTTGGCTTTCGCGGAGCCTCGCTGATTATCCGCGGGATGCGCCGTGCGACCGATGTGATCGCCGACTTCACATACGGATTGCCGCGGATTTTATCCGACGACGCAACAACAGCTGCTAACATCTCTGTATAACACCGACGGTGCGGATGACCCTTTATCAAGACTCTGCGCGCTTTTGCCACGTCTTTGTGACGGCTACAACGTCCGCCTGCTTTCCATCGAATCTCCGGTAGAGATGCGGGACGAGATCCCAGAACAATATATTTTGCACGTGCAGGCGCCACTGACCGGGACATGAACAACACGATTGAAGAAATGCGCGCTTCGCGAGGAAAACGCGGCGCGTAGAAACAGCGCGCGAAAAGCAGCTATCGCTGGCAACGCAGACGCCTCTCCATCGGGCGTTTTCGACGATGCTGATTCCTATATCTGGCGGCATTCTCGTCTTTTGCGGGACGTTCCTTCGCTCCGCACGCCACGTGGCAGGAGCTCGGCGCGCGCTGCACGAGCGCAGAGCATCAAGCCCGCGGAATCAGCTGCGCATGAGATCCGCGAGCCGGATGCGTGACCGATCGGATTCTGCGCGTGCTCTTTGGCACGGCGCCCGCGCCATCGACGCGCGCGTCTCGACTCGTGCGGACTACGTCGATCGATCGCATCGCTGATCTTGCAGCACGCCATCGTCGCGCAGAGGATCGCCGTTTTCGCGTAGCACCATGGATCTCGACGCGGCCGGGCGTGGCACGCGCGACCTCGTCAACAGCAAAACGCGGGCGCATCGAGGAGGGTGCGAGGCACGTAAACACGCCACTGCAGAAGAACCTTCTTCTTCGGCAGCGAGCAGACCTTTACGCAAAGCCGAGGAGCTGCTGCTCTGCCCTCGACATCGAGATCGCCTGCTGCCCAAAGGAGGTGATCCTCGAAATGTCGTAACTCAATGTCGTTCATGGCGGTGCGAGTTTTACGGCGTACAGGCGGCATCTGACGCGCTGAAAGTCTCCTGCTGCGCTTGATCCGCCTGAGGCGTCCGCGCTCGCGGGTGTTCCGATGCGATCCCGAGGTCTCGCCGATTACGTGAACTTCTCATCGCGGCGAAGAAGCGGCAAGACCATCGTGCTGCGGTTTCAATGCACGCACAGGAATGATTGATGCGCGGACGGCGGAGGATGCGAAGTGATGCAGGCTCTCTTATCCTGCGCCTGCGCCATTAGGGGGTTTTAGAGCTACGGAAAAATTCAGCAGTATTTCCCAGAAGCGATCGATGAGCGCCGTTCCCTCCGCAAAGAGTCCCGTGCGCGCCGCGTATGCGCCTCAGCGGGCTCGACGGGCAGGGCAAAGTCCCGCGCCATCACGCTGCCAGGCACCTCGATGGGTCTCCACACGCGCTGACTACGATTCATCCTGAGAGAATGAGGCATCCATTTTTCGTACTGAAAGGAAATGGTGCTCGGCATCCCTTGCCGTCTGCTATGTCTGGCTCTTCGTCACGCGCTCTACACGGCGTGCGCGGCACGCTGTTCTGCCAGCGGCGTACGCTCTCACGTGGAGCGCAGGCGAGCTCTCCCTCGTCGCGGGATCTTGGCAGGCGATAGCGCGCTCTATACTACGTCCGCCATCGCGGGCGCGCTGCCTCCTGAAGACGCAGACGGACGATCTCTCTGCTCCGCGCGGGAGCTGATCGCGCAGCGCTGTAGCTTGACCTCAAGCGGCAGTTCACTCTGTCATCCTCGAAAGTCCACGTCTCCGCATCGCCGCTGCGCCCAACGAGAGGCGTGCCGAGGCAAAGGCGACCTTCTGGCCAGTGTGGGCATCCCTCCAGGGTACGCCATGGGAAGTCTGCGCGCTTGCACGCACGGACAAAGAGGTTTGCATAGTCGAGATGACGTAGCGCAGCTCCTCTTCGTGATGAGGTCCACGATAGTGCATGGTCGTGCGTTCCGCGGCAGACCTCACGTGGTGCAGGATCGCAGCAGTCACACCCGTCCCCTGCTGCTCGTCTTGCCGTTCTTCACGCCGGCATAGGCGCCAATCGATCATCGACGCCGAGGCGTCGGACCATCGCAGCCCGTACGGTGCGTACGTGGCGGCAGTCCTCCGTAAGAGACGCGGTGAGTGCCTTCGCCACTCCGTTTTCAGATAGCGTTCCGATGCCGCCGCGCGGGCGAGGTGTGCGCCCACGGCAGCGGTTCACCGGTCGGCATGCGCGCGCGCCGTACGTCGATGGTCGATGCCGCAGTCCGCACGTGCGCGGGCGAAATGGTGGCGCATCGTCGAGAGAGATCCGACCAGCCGTCAAACTTGCTCCCGCGTTTCATGCGGCGGGCGCAGCGCTGGCGCAAGGCGCCGGTCACCGCGCGCAAGATCCCCTCGATGCACAGATGCCAGAGGCGTAGCGTCGTGATAGTGAACGCAATGGCACGATCCGCGATGCTGTTCCTTCAGCAGCTGGGAGCTGCTGACGGCGCTGACGAACTCACCCTCGATCGAGTTGCGAACCACTGAAAATGGCGTGATGCGGTTTCGGCACGAAGCAGGAGACAGGGACGCGTGGTGACCTTGCAGCACGCCGTCCGCGAATCTCCGTATAGAGATCGACGACCTTCTTCTGCGAGACATGGGCGATCCCGATGATGTTCATCCGTCTCCGCCGGCAGCCCCATCATAAAGTAGAGACTTTCACCAAGCTTCCACCCGTGGCGGGTACGCTGCCCGCACGTGCCGTGAGCAAATCCTCCTCCGTCGCGGTATTGATGCTGTCGCGCGACGTCGACGTCCCCGCCTCAGGCGGCGAACGTCAGCGGACTTGCGCACGCGCGCGCTTTCGCTTGCCTTCTGGGGCGAGCTCCACGGAAAAGCCGTCACCGCGCAGAGACAGGAAGCGAGACGCTGACCTCTCCGTCGCTGACGATGAGGTCGCTCCATGCAGCCGAGTTCCCGAATAGTCCGCCGAGGAGGCGAGTTGAGGGCTCATCATCTCATCGTAGCCACTGGAGTGTGTCTCATCTCATGCGCCATCTCCTTTGCGAGGCGTTTCTCCGTGACGCTCACGCGCGCGGGCGCTGGTAGGCAATGCCTGCCTGACGGTAGCGCAGCCGCGCCGAGCAGCCGCGAAACAGCCTCAAGCATGGCACGGTTGTGTGCACGATGTCCATGTGGGGACGATGGGACTGCTGCAAGGAGACAGTATCGTTCATGTCCTTCACACGCGCTTGTAGATCACAGGGCGCGCAGCCGGGGGTGAAGCGCATCACGCGCACGAAATCCCTCGTGTTACATGCGTAGACGCGCATATATGACGGCACATAGATCCATCCACACTGAGCGGCTGGGTCGAACCTATACGCCGTCCGCCCGGTCTGCCCGTCGATTCCACCGGATAAAGGAGTCGCATCTCGGCAGTACCTCCTCCCCTCGCCAATGACGCAAGAAGTCGCGTAGTCGGCAATCGGCCCGACATTGTAAACGCGCAGTCGCGCCGACGACGAACGGCATATCTCACCGCGTCCTCCTCCGCATACAGCGGAATGCCCGCAGATCGAGCATATTCAGCATTCGAGTAGATCATCTCTGTGGAGAGAAACCAACGAAGTCAAAATCGCACGAACAGCGGACGAGATTCCAGTGAAAAAGAGGGTATCCGCGCGCGCATCTCCCTCTTCCATATCGATCCACGGAGCACAGACGCGCTCTGCCGCGATATCCGCACGGCGATTTAGAATCTCGTAGAGAATGGCGAGTCCAAGGTTGCTCATGCCGACCTCGTAGACGTCGGGCAGAGCCAAGGCAAATTTGCATCGGACGCTGTCCCAGTCCTTGTGGACAGCGTTCCATTGCCCTGTACGCAGCGCAGGCTTCAGCACCGACTGGAGCAGTGTGATCGAGATGTACCATTTCCTATCCCCCACATTGTGTCGTTCACTGAGAGGGACGCGCTGCACGAAGGCAGACAGCGGCTGTTTAGGGAGCAGCGCATATGATTCAGCGATTCTCGTCAAGAGTAGCTTTTGTCGCCGCAGCTGGATGTTCAGCGGGATGGCAATCGCCATGATGCTGGTCGTCAGGGAGCTGACACCATAGCTCATGCGAGCGGTAACGGTGTACCCGTGACGGGCATAATGCCCATCGTCATGCCCACGTTGACGAGGACGTGGAAGGCAATCATCGGGTGATGCCGACCGCGAGCAGCCGTCCGAAGGTATCGCCTCGCATTCTGCGCGATCCGTATCCGCGCCAGAGGACGATGAGATAGAGGAGGAGCAGAAACCGTACATGCAACGAAGCCGAGTTCCTCGCCCACAACGGAGAAGATAAAGTCCGTATGGTTCTCGGGCAGGAAGTTCAGCTGACTCTGTAGTAGCGCCGAAAAGCCCTGCCAAAGAGCATGCCCGAGCCAATCGCAATCTTCGATTGGATGATGTGATAGCCGCGCCGAGCGGATCGACGTTCGGATCCAGTAGAACACCATGATGCGCATTTTCTGGTAGTCGCGAGAAAATGCCAGCACAGCATCGCTGCAAGTCCCGCAGCGAAGATGCCAAAGAGAAGGCGCAGTCGTATCCCCGCCGCAAAGACCATGCCGAAAAGATCGCCAGAAAGACAGAGCGACGTACCGAGATCCGGCTGCTTCTAGAACGAGAAGGAACGGAACGCCGACAGCACGCCGCCACGGGGACGAGATCCATCGATGGAGTCGATCTTGTCGCGTTTTTCGATCATGGCGCAAGCGCGATGATGCGATGGATTTGGAGAACTCCGACGGCTGTATGCTGATCGGGCCGAGCGCAATCCAACGCTGCGCACGCGAGTGCCGTCTGTCCGACGAGGCATGACAAGGACGAGCAGCACGAAATTGAACATGGAAGTGAGTTTCCCATAGCGCTGCAAAATCTTATAGTCGAAGTTCATCAGAAAACGCTGCGAGGGCGATATCGACGATGATCGAGATGCCCTGCCGCTGAACGAACCAAAAGCGTTCCTCACTCGGCGTGTTGACATGGGTTGCACTGCCGATGATGACGAGACTCAGCGACGACAACGCCGCAGCTGCGAGGATCAGCGTGACATCCGTACGGCGCAGAAGCCGTTTTGAGAGGATCATCTCGATGCCTATGCGCACCGCCATGCGTACGCTGACAACGGGGATGTTGACAACGAGCGCCATGGCGTCATTCTCGTTCTCAGCGCGAACTCCATCTCTGCGCGTGTCGATATACATATGACTTTGAAAATGACCTGCACGATCTCCGCCCTCATGCTGTCCATGATCTCTGGCGAGACATTTGCGCGTCATTGATGATCACCAGCTGCAGACGACGGCGTACACATCGCTCTGAGCTCTCTTTCTTTCAAGAAGATTTTTCTCAGTGCTTCAATCACGCCAACGCCTCCTTACTTCTTCCCAAAGAGTTTTCTCCTTGATCGTTTCCCAAAGGCTCTCTTTCGCCAACTCGCGGAAGGAACGTCCTCGCCGCAGAGACCGTGCAACGACATCGGATACGCCTGCCCTGCCGGAGAGTCCTTCATCGCAACGCATGGCTCGCCACGGTTCGTGCTCGTCACGACCATCTCATCATCGGGATCTGCCCGATGCACGTGACCGAGAGGATCTCGTCGATGTCGTCCATATCAAGCATATCGCCCTTTTTCGATCATCTTCGGACGGATGTCGGTTGACGACAGGCGGATGTCCTCTTGTCCGCGCGTCCGAGCTCGCCGATGATCTTGTCCGCATCACGCACCGCCGGATCTCCGGCATGGTGACGACGATCGCCGTACTCGGCGGCGGCAATCGCCGTCTTGAATCCCTGCTCGATCCCTGCGGGGCAGTCGATGATGATGACATCGCAGGAACGACGCAGATCCTCAGCAGGCGCCGCGAGCTCCTCCGGGATTCACGGCGCTCTTGTCCTTGACCTGCGAGGTCGGCAGCAGATAGAGTGAATCGCTATTTTTGCTGGCGGACCAGCGCCTTTTTGTACGGCACATGCCCCGATGTCACATCGGACGAGATCGTACATGATGCGATTCTCGAGCCCGAGCAGGAGATCCAGATTGCGCAGCCCCGTGTCGGCAGTATCAATAAGCACGACACTCTTGCCGCGTATGGCAAATCCAGCGCCGCGTTCGAGCTGTCGTCACTTTGTTTTCCGACGCTCTTTCCCGATGTCACCACTAGATTTCACTCATGCCGAGACCTGCCTCTCTATTGGCTCAATGACGAAATCGGTAATCTTTCACTAGGCGCTCTGCGCCTGCGGTGCTCCAGCTCATCCGGGAGCTCGCCGTTTGCGATGCGAATCTGGGTCGGCATCAGCCAGATCCGCGATGATGAATAAACGCTAGTCCCCTGCTGCTCGGCATGCGATCACGCCGCGGCAGGTACGCGCGCATCACTCCTCCCCGCCGTGATCTGCGCCCCGGGTTGACGTTGCCGAAAGACGATGACTGAGCCCTCGGTCTCAATCGCCTGACCGCCGCGCAGCGTCTTAGTCGACAACGACCATGCATGCTGCAGTCCGTGTCTCGCCCTTCCTGGCGGACGGTGCGGCGCAGATGTCTACGGTCATGGCGGCCGGCGGCTGGGCCGCCGCAGGCTTTGCCGAGCCGGCAGATCAGCCCGTGCATCGAAAGAGCTCCTGCCATCGGCGAGCTCTCTCCTGCGAAGCGATCACGCGGAACACGAACGAGCGTGCCGCGCAGAAGAAACCCAGCCGAGTCCGGCTTTCTTCCCCAGTTCCTCCATGATCTCCCGAAAAGGGCATGGCGGCGGGAAGCGCAAGGCGACGACCGCCGTTCTCCCCTTTGATCTTGATCTTTCCTCACTCATTTCGCATCCCTCACTTGCTCCTGCGGCTGCTAGGTCAGACGAGGCGGCTGCATAATCCTGCGCCCGATCGGCACTAGCTGACATAGAGCCAAAACCACCCTCTGCTCCACAATCACGCAGCCACAATATTCAGATTTCACACGCACGGCCCGTACGCCACGAACCAGCCGTGGTCGCGCCCCTGCGAGTTCTCCGCCGTCCCTGTTTTACCGGCAATATCAGTCAGAATCCAGGAACCCGCCGGCTGCCGTACCGAACTTCGTCACCCGTGCGGTCTCCTGCACCTGACGGAATGACCCTGGATTGACATCCAGTTCGGAAGCAGGACGGGCTGAAAAGCTCACGCACCATGTGCGTTGACATCGACAATACGCTGAACGAGATGCGGCTGATAGCGTCTGCGTTCGCCGCAATCTCCCCATGACCATCGCCGCCTGAGCGGGGTTACGAGGTTGAAACCCCTGTCCGATCGCCGCATCGAAGGTCTCGGGAGATACCAGTCCACCGTCCTCGTGGTTGTCCTTTTTATATGCTGACGGTTCGGCACAGTCCTCCGCCTCAAAGGAGATGCCCGTGCGCTGTCCGAGCCGAAACATCCGCGCGCATAGCGTTCGAGGTATATCGACACCGAGACGGCTGCCCATCTCGTAGAAAGTAGACGTTGTCCGAGTGCGCCATCGCTTCTGCTGGAAGTTGATCCAGCCGAGCGCCTCGCCGCCCGCGTTCGTCTTGGGATGATCCAGTGGCGGCTAGATCGAGGATCTTTTCCTGCGGCGTCACCTTAGTCGCTCTGCTGCAAGCGCCGCTGTGCCCGTGACAATCGTGAAAGGTCGAGCCCGGCGGGTACTCTCCCGTAATCGCCTTGTTGTCCATCGGGGTGAAACGGGGTTGTTGTTCAGGACATTTCCAGTTCTGCGTGGAGATGCGCCCGCAAAGAGATTCGGGTTAAATGCGGGGACGGCTGACCTATGGCGGCACCTCGCCCGTCTGCGGGTTCATGACGACAGCGCTGCCGCGTTCCGCATGGACGATGGCTGGCTGTCGTCGACAACGCTGCCTGCCGCCTCCTGGATGTGCTTGTCGATGGTGAGGACGAGATCGTGCCCGGCACAGGGACTGACGTCCGAGGATCTGTGCGGGGCGTCGATACATCGACCTCCACCTGATCGCCGCCCTTGACGCCGCGGATCTCCTTGTCGTAGACGCGTTCCAGTCCGAACTTGCCGATGATGTCGCCGGATTTATACCCCTCGTCAGCTGCAAGCTCCATCTCAGTTGATTTCGCTCACGGCCAAAAAGACATGTGCCGACACCACCGTATATGTAGTCACGCACGGGAGACCTCGATGACGACACCGGGATAGTCGTCATGCTCCTCGATAATGGTGACGATATCGGGCGGGAACGTCATTCTTGATGCGGATGGGGTCAAAGCCGACGTGAGCATCAATCTTCTTCTGAATCCGGCGACGAGGAACATTGATGAGCTGAGACGCGCGCGATCACTCGGAAATCGATTTCGGTCAGCGGCAGGGTGATACCGTAAAACCGTTCGTGACCTAGCAGTTCTCGTTCGGTCGAAGAATGTTCCGCGCGCCGCCTCCGCTGGGATGCGAGAGTGCAGGTTGCCCCTCCGCCAGGCGCGCATAGAGTTCCCCATCGTCAGATCTGGAGATACGCCGCGCGCCGTGAGAACAGCGATGATGAGAACGATCACACCGCCCGAGGACTTGCACGTCCGCTGAAATCTTCATGTTCGTTCAAAATTACCTCCGAGAAAAGCTGTCTGGGGATCAATGATACACTCCTTATTGTGGTCTCGTATGCGCCGGCTGATGTAAAAGGTTTGCCCAGTGAATCGATAGGCAAAGACCACCTGGAATAAAAGCAGGATAAAGACACGCGCTCCATGCTGCAGAAAAGATTGAACGATAGCCGAGCAACATGCAATCAGTGCCAGCACAGATACTTTTGCCGAGTGTCGCTGCAGCCGACGCCGTGAGCGGCGAAGAACTGCTCCTGCGGTACGCGATCGAAAGCGACCAAAGAAGAGTCCGATCAGCGTCAGCAGGAATGCATTCAGTCCGAAGAATGCACACTAGGAGATCCTGCATGAGACGACGAAAACCGATCGGCGCCCCCATGCTGTCCGCGCAGAAAGGAAAGGAGACGGTTGCCAAAACAAGGAGATCAGGAACCACACCGTAGATGGAAATAAGCGGGGAGAAAGGAAAACTGCAGGACAAAGAGAACGAGGAAAACAGGACAAAAAGCCGATATTTCTTCACTGTGCCGCCGCCTTTGTCTGTGCCGCCGAGATCTGTGCCGCTGCCTCAGCCCCTGGGCTGAGGGGCGTCGGTTGGATCGGCGCCGGAGGGCTTCACGCGACGCAGTAATGATCGCGGACGTCCTCAAGCCGCTGGAAAATCCACCGCCGTTTCAATGACAGCAACCTTCAAAAGTGCCGCTGTCATCGCTGTGCTGTGCAGCGACATGACCTACGGCTTAATCCCCTTGGGATAGATGCCGCCAAAGCCCGATGTGACGACCGCATCGCCATCCTCCACATCCGCATTGCGCGGGATATCGACCATCTGCGGCATATAGGGGATTGTCCATCGTTCCCGTCAGGATGCCCGTCACGCGCGAGCTCAGTAGCTGCAACGATCGTACCGACCGAGGCGTGCATCGAGGATGAGCTGCACGCCTTGGAGGAGATCGACCGAGCCTCGGTCACGTGACCGACATTGCTGCCCGTGACCACAGGCATATTCTCCCGCACACCGTCCTTCGAGCCACGGTCGACGACAATCGTACTCGTCCACAGCTCCGCATCTCTGCCGATCGCGCGTGCGGCGAGGAGATCGAACGATGGCGCCTGCTGCTTGTATGCCAATAGCTCGCGCAGGCGTTCATTCTCTGCGGCATACTCTGCCGCTGTCGTGTTCTCCTGCCGCAGCTGCTCGACTTCATTTTTGAGCATCTTATTCTGCTCATGTACCGTTGCAATCTCACACGTTCGCCGTAACGGTCTGGATCTGCTGTCCGATGAAGGACGCCCGTATCTCAAAATGGGGCGAGCACCGTGCCCGTCCCCGTCGATGCCGTAACCTGAAATCGACCGCGTGCCGCAAAAGAAAATGATGCAGAAGGGGCGAGCAGAACAGAGCAGCGCCCAGATCTTACGTCGGACTGCACCGTGCCCGTTCGGTCGGTCAATCATTGTTTCAATTTCTTCGAGGACATGACGACATTCTTGAGCAGCCCGATGTTCTCAGGCGTGCGTCCGTCCCTCACCGACGCAGGAGAGCGCATCCTCGAGACAAGTACGGGCATCCCCGTCTCATGCGAGAAGCAGCTTGTCGAGGTTCGCGAGAAGTGCGCCGCCCGTCATCACTAATGCCGTGATCCATGACGTCCGCCGCGAGTTCCGGCGGCGTCTTCTCAGTGTGTTCTTCACTGCATCGATGATCTTATAGATCGGCTCGTTGAGTGCCTCGCGGATCTCCTTGGCATGGATCGTCAGCGTCTTCGGCAGGCTGCTCACGAGATCGCGTCCACGGATGTCCATCGTGCGGTCCGCGTCGGGCGTCACGATCGCCGTGCCGACAGAATCTTGATCTCCTCCGCCGTGCGCTCACCGATCATCGGGGTTATACATGCGCTTGATGTACTGAACGATGGAGAGTCCATCTCATCGCCGCCAATGCGGATGGAGCGGCTCGTGACGATGCCGCCGAGCGAGATCACGGCAATCTCCGTCGTACCGCCGCCGATATCGACGACCATGCTCCCCGTCGCTTCTTCGACGGGAAGACCCGCACCGATTGCTGCTGCCATCGGCTCCTCGATGAGACCTGCCTCGCGCGCGCCCGCCTGCTGTGCACGGCATCACGACGGCGACGCTTCTCCACCTCGGTGACTCCCGAGGGCGCCGACACACCACACGCGGACAGACGAACGACTTGGAACGCATCGCCTTGCGGATGAAATACTTCAGCATCGCCTGCGTCACGTCAAAGTCCGCAATGACACCGTCCTTCATCGGGCGAATTGCCACAATGTTGCGGTGTGCGGCCGATCATCTGCTTTTGCTTCCTCGCCCACTGCGAGAACGTCCCTGTATCACTTTTATCGCAGCCACGGACGGCTCCGCAGCACAGTTCACGTCCGCTGGCGTGAACGAGCGTGTTTGCCGTACCGAGATCAATCCCCATATCGTGTCCACCAAAAGACCAAACATTGTTAATGAGGTCTCCTTCCGCAATATGTGTGGCATGATATGCCATTCGCGCATTGGCAGAATATCTAAATGCTCCTGCCATCTGTCAATGGACGTGCAGAATCAGTATAACATAGAAGTGATTTTTCCATGTGGCACGAGATTTTATCGAGATTTTTATTTTATAGAAACAAAATCGCGTCCAATCTCTTTCTATCCGTACGTATTCGAGGCCTTCTGCGATATGCCTTGACGGGAACACCATTCTTCCTCTATAATGAGTATAGAATATATGTAAGAAGGAGACTGAAGCAGATGGAGATTCAATCAGGCTGCTGACCGTGGATTTTTATGATTGTAAAGGCGATCGGTGCAGCACGAGAAAGCCCTGCGCGATCAAGTCTCTGATGCACTGCGCACGGTGGCTGTCGCCCATCGAGATCATCAGCAGCGGACAGGAGAGTGGCGTGCTGCTCGCTGCTGGCGCTCGTACGGGCGGACAGTGTCGCCCTCCATGTACCCCGCCATGCGCACGTCTCCTCGACGTCTACCTCTGTCAGGAAAACGGCGTCGGCACTCATTCGCCCACGTCCTGCGGCAAATCTACCAACCGGACAAAGATCAAAGCGCATCTGCGGCGCGGTGATTTCCGTGCACCGGCGGAGATCGCCCCCAGACGACGACGCGCGTCGCCCCCATCCGCAAGATCAAGAGCACGGGCGCAAAGGTCATCCGCATCCCGCACGCAGAAATCGTCATTGACCGATATACTTCAAAGGACTGTTGTACGAAGTTTACGGCTTCGTAGCAGATCCCCTATGGGCACAGTTCATTCGAAGATCAGCAAACCCGCCTCTATTTCACGCGTTCTGCCTGTTTCATCGTCTGGCTGTCGCCATCGACGAGATAGTCGCCAAACAGTCCGACCTTGAACTTGCGGATCTCCATCTCCTCGGGGTAGATCGTTTGCCGTCAGCAGCATATCGAGTGCCTCGGTACGTACGCGCCGCCGTTGCGCTCATGTGCATAGAGGATCGCGCCGCGCTTTTTACCGTACCGTCGTCATGGGTGAGACGGCGCAGGATACCGACCAGCGATTCCATCGAGACGGCGGAGTAGTCCTCCATGCCTGCCGCTGCCGTTGACGATGATGGGTGAACCCGTTGTTCAAAAATCGCCTCTGCGCCCATACGGCTGACGGCGGCGTCGGCGGACGCAGCGCGCGTCAGCGCCGGACGCTGACAGAAAGCTTCATATCGCCGGACGGTCGTGGGAGCTTCGTAGGAAGAACGCACCTCCTCATCGTATTCCTGTGGACTCTGGACGGGAACCTGCCCCTTTCATCCTGAATTTGTCATCGGTTTGTGTTGATTCGTACTGGCTTGCCGATCTCATTCCCTCCGCAGCTATCGCGCGCAGAAGGTTCGGATTGTTGTGGATGTTCCGCGATGACGACGTCCGTGGACGCGGTGCTATTCAGCACGGAAACCGATGATTGATGGGTCGTCGCTCCCCCAGTCGTCGAAGGTGAAAAAGACCGTGTTGTCCGCCACCGCTTGACGACGCCCGTATGATCTGCCCGACGCTATCTCCGCGCGCGAAAAGCCGAGCATACGATCCGTCTCCTACCTCGGGCGCACCGATGTAGCGTTTCAAGAACTCGTTGAAAAATGTTTTGCCCGTCAGTTTGGGGTCCGGACGCGGGCTGCATCTCCTGCGGCAGTGCCGCAATGTTCACCGGATAGGTGTAGAGGTGCGCACGGTCGCTCAGCAGCATCCTGCACCGAGCAGAGCTGATGAGCGAGACGCTGCACGTTCGCCTCTCTGCCTGTGTATCAGGCGCGCGACGGTGCGTATGCGATATTGTCCACCTTCTGTGCCTTGATCGCGCGAAGCTAGTCTGCGGCAAGTCCCGGACGCGTATAGAAATCCATGCATAGACGATTTGCCCGCGGTTCAGTGAGGTCGTCCACTGCCCGAAAATCTGCGGCATGATCTCTTCGGAGGACTGCGCATCCTTGTGCTTCGACTGAACGACATTCACGCTCTCGCCCCACGAGGACACAGCCAGCGCAGATACAGCATTCGAAATGGTAAGCTCATCCGCGCCCGACATCTGACGTACGATATTTGTCGTTACGCCATACCGCGTGCAGTGCCGTCTGGATCCTCTGAATCTGCCCCTCATAGGCTGCTGTATCGCGTCCGCCTCCGTGCGAGTCGATCCGGAATCCTGTCCTGCCGCCATACTGCGGCGGATGTTCGCTCGTGTGCGCTGAAGTTCGCGCTCCGTCACGAAGAACGTTCCGCGCATTCCCTGTGCCATTCCGTCAGATCCGTCCAGCTCCGCACCTTTGGAGCAGTCCGCCAGGTAAAGATCACCGCCGGTTTTGTCGTTGGGATAAACTGCAGACGCTCGACGTGCGTACCGCTGTTCTCCGTATACGGAGCGGCGGCACGATCTGCCGCAGATGCTGCTCCTCCCCGCGTCAGAACGAGGCAGAGAAAAGCAGAATTCGCAGCCTGCCTCTTATCGCTGCATTGCTCTCCTTTCGGCAGTTCATCGGCCGCGCACTTTTGCCAATCTCATGATTTCCTCCCATGCGCCAGATACTGCCTGCTCAATGCCTGATTTGCCGCACAGGTAATCCACGCATTCAGTGTCCACTGTCTGCATACCAGACCTCTGCCTTATGCCCGTCGATGTCAGCCGGCAGTGAAGTGGGTGCCGCGCTCGTCATCGTCACAGGCTCAGCATGGGCGCGCAGCTCAGCTCCTCTGCCTGCGCTGGGTGATGAAGCGTTTCTCGCCGCCCCCAAAAGATCACATGATCGATCCTGCCATCCGGGCATCCGCCGTTGCGAACGCGACGGACGGACTACCAGCAAAGCGTGCATCCGCTCGATGGTGTCTTCTCAATAAACGCCCGTTCTGCCTTCGCTCCCGGACCGCTGTGTTTTCCGTAGAGTGTAGAGCATGACGACATACTCCGCCCCGGTGCAATCCGGCATCAAACGGCATAGACGGCTCGAGGACGATCCGCAGCTTTAGATGCTGCTGTACGCACGCAACGATCAGACGATAGAGCTAAAGATCATGTATCGGTCGAGCGCGCTTTTTCCCCGGCAAAGTTCTCGCAGTCCAGCTCCACGCCGTCGCGCCCAGCTCATGGGTCACAGGACGATGGCATCGACGTTGCGCGTCAATCGAGGCATCATCGACCAGAATCCGCCGCAGGAGTTCGCGATCCTTTTCCACACGCTTTTTCCGAGGACATCGTCTCTGTAAAGCTGAGATAGGTTTCCGCCTTGCCCTTCTCTGTGCTGCATAGCATCGTGCACCTCGTCGGGGACGAAGCGCATCGTTTTCCATCGTAGCATACAGCAAACAGGAGACAGCCTCCACCTGACGTCGCAGCGCTGCACTCACCGAGCACCGTCCTCCCTGTCCAGTAGGTCTGCCCAGACCGTCAGCCGAACCGGCGGATGCTCTCCGCTGCGCAGCGGCTCTGCGCCACACAGCTGCCGAGGAGAAGCGCAAAGAGAGGAAGAGTACCGTCACAGAATGGCGCATCATTTCTCCTCCTATCCTATAGCTTGATAAAACCATTCGACCAGCTTCAGCCAGAATCTCTTCTGCGCGGTACTGCCTTCTCTCCAGCCCGTATACTCACTCGTATAGACCACGCGCTGACGCGGGGCGTCATCTGCGCCGACCGTCACCTGGAACTTGCGGAATACGGCATCATACACGCATCTAATCGGTAAGGTTGCGCTGACTCCGCCTCCTGCCACGAGGCACCGAGGAAGAGCGCCGCGCTCCAGAGACCTGTACCGGTATGTCCTGCGGCAGCGCCACGCCATCAGCGTGATCGTCAGGCATTGTCTCGCAGGTGAATCACGAGATGGTGACTGGAGCGCCGATGAAAGCTCTGCTCGCCCTCGTATGGCTCCGCACCATCTTCCACAGACTCAACGGGCGTATTGCGGATCTCCTCCGCCCGCCCGAGATATTCCTCGGCGCTCACGGGCGACGGTGCATAGCGAGCAAACGCCTCGTTCTCGCGCACCATTGCGTCACGCCGTCCCTCCGGAACGGATGGTCCACCGAGATCTGCAGATACTTTTCCGATAGAGCTCCCGCGTACTGCCCTGCTGCGTCTCCTGCACGAGGAGCACATTGTTCACCAATGAGACACAGATCGACTGACTCAGGTCGGGTGTACTGCGCAGATAGATCTGCTGTGCGCCGAAGGCGTTCCCGTCTACAGAGGTGTCGATGTTCAGATCACGCAGTTCACTGCCCTCCTGCCGAGCGCGCCAGGCACGCCCTCAGGCAGAGTCGTCAGGGGCAGCGACTCGTCGCGCAGCTCGAGTGCCCCCTCACGGAATCCCCAGGCACGGCAGTTGTCGCGGTCGCCTCGTCACGAACTCCAAGATCCTCTCTCGTATCGTGACTTGATGCGCATGAGCAGATGGTTGATCGCCCAACGGGGCTGGCTTGCATCCGCGTCAAAACTCATAGAGACTGCCGTCCCGTCGGTTGAGCACACAACCCTCACGGTTGAAGTTCATCGGGAACAGCTCGCGATCAACGCCGTTAGCGGGCACTGATGGGGCGTTGCCAAACTTCCCCGTATTCGCATGCATCAGTACATGGGTCATGGGGACGTAGCCAAGCTCCCTCCGTAGATGTCGCGCAGGCGCATCTGTATAGTCGTAGGCGACACGATCTTTCATGTGTCGCTCGCTCTCCATCGAGCACACCATCCGCATCGCGGATGTAGTCCACTCAGATAGTGATTGTACTTGCGTCCGAGATAGGAACGCACCATATCGAAACAGGTGGATCCAGCTCTCAAGATAGTTATTGTGGCGGTCGAATGCGTTGATGTATTCCGGCCGATAGCCGTTCGTCCCCATCTCCCAGAGCTCGAATCCTCCATCTCGCGGAGATCGCGCGGCACAAGGAACTTCGGATCATTCAGCGCAAACTTCTCAGGATACGTCATCATCGTCGCCTTGAAGTTGAGATCCTCCATGATCTCCCTGTGCAGAAGATTGCCGTATCGCGCCGCCCGTCCTCAAACATGAGGGTAGAGGCACGCGGCGGCAGATTCTTTTCCCCTGTTGATAGTAGTCCAGAATATCGCGCTGGCTGATCGTGACATAGCCCTGCCGATGCAGTTCCGCCAGATGACGGCGCAGCTGATCGCTTTCCGATCAGCGTGCTCGTATCGCCCATGCGATCCACGCCGAAATACGAAATGGCAGTAAAGCCGTGATCCTCTGCCTCGGCGTCCGCCGGTGCATAGGGGACATACGTCTCTCAGTGTGAAGAACAAATTGATGATAATCGCTGCCATAATGGCGAGCAGGAGCAGCTCCACGACAACACGAATGCGCTTGTGGCGGTTCTTTTTCTTTGTAAAAATTCTCCTCACCGAAGATTCACCGCCAGAGGCGAGGGTGTCTGCTTTTTCATCCTGCCTCCACTGCTTTCATCTTCTTCGCTGCATCCTTGTCCTGCTTACGCTTCTGTTCCTCGACATCCGCTGCCGTCATACGCGTGCCCCATGTTGTCTTCCAGAAAGTCACCCATGCAACGGGCATCTGCCACAGCAGCGCGGCCTCATAGTAGAAGCAGAACCAGAGGGCATAGATCGTCGTACTGCGGCGGATAAAGGCTGCGCCATACTCGCGGGCAGCGATCATCATCAGCATGCCGATGATGAGTTCGTCGGAAATACACGGTGCATGATCGGCACGTGAAATCAGGTTATAGAGCACGATTACAGGCGCGGCAATCGGCACGAGAACCCCCATATAGAAGCTGAGTGCCGCAGACGGCTCCTTCTTCCACATGAAGCGCGATGCGATCAGCGACTCACGCAGCCACGAGCGTTTTTCCACCGCATCTGCTGCCGCAGAAACACCTTGTACGAGCGTGGGACAATCGTCATGCAGACGGCAGAGTCCTGATATGTTGTGCGGTTGTGGCGCAGGATAAAAATTCGTCAGTACTGCGGTCGTCGCCGAACGTCGCCTTCTGCCCGAGGGAACCGCTGATTGAGCCATGCATCCATGTACTTCAGCACGAGATCGCGGCGGCACGAGAGGCGGACCCGAGAGACAAGTCGCTGCGTCAGAAATAGCCCTCCGCCGCCTTCATAATGCGGAGGCGATGGAATAGCGCACCGCCTGCATTTTGGTCAGGGCGTTGGTGGCAGGTATTCGCGACATCCGTGCGCCCTGAGACGCCGCCCATCTCCTTGTCGCTTGAACGGCTGGACGATATTGCACGAATCGCAAAGGGGTCGAGAGACTGTCCGAGTCCACGAGACGAGCAGCTCGCTGCTTTGCCTCGCGCCTCGCGCGCCATTGCATCGCGCTTTCCGAGGTTTGCACTCTGACGGGAGAAACGGATGCGCTCTGCCACACGGTAGGCGCGTGATCGCCCGTATCCGCCTCCTTGAGTTTGGCGATGATCCCTCTACGCGCTCCGCCGAGCGATCGCTTGAGCAGTCATCGACAACGATGACCCGAGTTTATCGACAGGATAGTCCTGATTGATGCGGCCTGCGCCGTACGCTGAATCCTCCTCCTCCTCAAAAACAGGGAATGATGATGGACACGCCCGGCGTATAGTTCGGATCGATGCGTACGGGGCGATAGAACGACGCGAATAGATACCGCGTGAGAAGGAAACATCGCTGCAATAATACTGTAAAGATAGAGCCACCGATTAAATTTGAAGTAAATCACAGATTCCGCGCGCATCAGCACGATGATAGGGAAATAACGGCGAGGGAAAAACGCCGCCGTCCACAGGCAGTAGTCACGGCGGTTCTTTTGCTGCATACCCGCCAGTGTGGTCTTGAACTCGATCCCAAAGAGGATCTCGCCTGTATCCTTCCGGAACTTCCGCGCGACGAGGGCGGGCAGCTTTTTCACCTTCATCTCATAGCCCTCGGGGAGTGAGCGCGGGGACGATTTCAAAGGTCAGCTTGACGTCCTTGTCAAACGAGGGCTCCTGTCCATCTGCCGTGGGGATCTGCACGAGAATGCCCGTCGTCGATATGTCGACGGCACGGGACTCCATACATAGAGGCATTCGACAGGGTGAATCGTCACGGGGTAGTCGACCAGATAGCGCTGTCCGTTTTTCGCATCCTGCTCGTACTGTGTATAGTCCTCCGTCCGGGAGTATCCACGGCACCGCGACGGCTGTAATTGCTGCGCTTTCCCGTGGCATCGGGCATGTGAGAGGAGTCGGCGATCCTGTTTCTCCTCAAAGAGGATCTCCCTGCTCCTGCGGTCTGCGCACCGATTCCTTCTTCTGCTCATCCATGCGTCGGCGTACCTCCTTCCTCCGTCGGCGTTGGGAGCGATGCCGGCAGATAGCGTATTTTACGAAATCATGAATGGAAATCACGCGCATCCCCCTGCCCCTCCATTAGCGGTTAAAAATTTGATCCAGCTCATTGGCAGCATCCGGCTTTAGTGACGTATGATCTGTCGGAACGGGGGTCACTCACTGTCGGCTTCTTATCGACAGCAGGTCGTTCATCGGTCTTTCCCTGGATCCGCTGCCGGCACTTCGACAGGACGGTTGATCTCAACGGCAAAAGAATACTGCCGGGCGGCAGCGCAGTGACGAATGCCGCCGCGTCCTCCGCCGTATGGACGGAGCCGACACGATAGCGCACGTTTTCCTTCACCGCGTAGGGACAGGCCTGCGGCATGCACGGCACGCAGGAGTTCATCCGTATACGCCGTGCGCGGTGCGCGAAAAGAGCTGCGGGGTCCGCGGCGAATAGGCGGCGACCGCCATCTGCGTCCGACACAGCTCCGCGAGCAGGGCGATCCTGCTTCACTTTCTCTGCACCGCTGATGCCCACAAAGGTGTAGTTTCCGATCTCCTGTCCCGCCCTGGTCGATCAGACGGATCGTCTCGGCTGATCTGCTGCATTCTGCCCTTCGACAAAGAAACACGACAGGCACATCATGCTTTTTCAAAACATCCAGCAGCCGCGCTGCAAGCGGACGCTCGGGCAGGCCATCGATGACGATGCGCGACCACGCGCTCATCTCCTTGAGACGCGTCACACCACTTCGGCGGGCTCAACCCCTCCGCAAGACGCTGACGGGCTGCCTCGATCTCATCATGCGCCGCATAGACCGCACTGAGATCCGTAATCTCCGCCCCCGCATCCGAGCGCTGCATCACATGATCCCGCAGGTAGACGAGCGTACCGCACGCACAGGAGCACGAGGACAACGATCAATGTCACGTTTCCGATAACTCATCCAATCCTCCGTACCTGCTCAGAGACTCAGTACTGATAGCCCTCTCGCCTTTCCGCATCTACCTTCGAGAATATCCGCTTGACGTCGATCATCAGGCGCGCGCCGTCTGCACGGAAAAACTTTCCGGTCCGCCCATGTCAGCCGGCGAAACCTCCTCGTGGGACGAGATAGACGATGCAGTCTGCATCGCGGATCTCCGTCAGCGGTGCTCAGACCAATGCCATACGTGCGGCGCAGTTCCTCCGCATCCGCCTGAGGGTCTACTACCCACAGGTTGAGACGGTAGTCTGAGAGGCATGGTAGACTCTGCCGCCCGTGAGTTGCGCACATCGGGACAGTCCTCCTTAAACGTCATGCCCATGAGATAGACGCATGCCGTCGCCAGATTCACTTGTGCCCGCATGAGTCCACGCACCACTGCATTGGCAACACTAGCTGCTCATACCGATCATTGATGCGCCGTCCTGTCTCGATCAGCTCGGAGTGAAAGCCGAGATTCTGTGCCTCATAGATAAAGTAGTAGGGATCGATGCCGATGCAGTGTCCACCGACCAGTCCCGGGGTGAAACCCAGCGCATTCCACTCGTATTCATCGCATCGACGACCTCGCCCGTATCGACATCCATCCGGTGAAACGCCATCGCCAGCTCATTCATAAAGGCAATGTTGATGTCGCGCTGTGCATACTCTGCCACCTTCGCCGCTTCGGCAACGCGGATGGAGGATGCGCGGTGAATGCGCTGCACCACCGTACTATAGACGGCAGCGATCGTATCGAGTGCCGACGCATCCATCCCGGAGACAATCTTGACGATGTTCTCCAGCCGATTGACCGTGTCTCCCGGGTTGATGCGCCCGGAGAATACCCCACCTTTGAAGTCCGTACCGCCGCGCAAGGCTGACTCACCTTCGAGCAGCGGGAAGACAGACGTCCTCGTCACCCCGGGATAAACTGTCGACTCATAGACTCACAATGCTCCCCTTCTTATATGCCTGCCATCATGGCGCATGTCGCCCAGGCGCAGCGGCGTCAGGTCGGGAGTCTTGTCCTCGCTGATCGGCGTCGGAACGGCGACCACGTAGAACACGGCGTCATCGAGCGCCGACTCGTCATCACGTAAACGTGATCCGCGTCCTCGTCCACATCATCAAAGGATGTCTCTCCGTCAGGGGTCGATGCCGCGCGATAAGCGGCAATCTTTTCTGCATTTTCGATCGTAGCGATGACCGAAAAATGCTTTGGTAAATGCCGCACAGCGGCAGTCCGACATACCCGGAGGACCGATCACGCACAGCTTTGCTTTCCCTGCTTCAACTTGTTCAACATAGAAAATTCTGCCTCCGCACTCATTCATCATAGTTTTTGAAATAGCCCGTCACGCTCCCCAGATCGTCCCTGCTGCGCTCCCGCGTCGTCAGGTCTTGCAGATCGTAGTACCCAAATGAAAAGAGTAGATTCTTTTTCAGCGTATAGGACCATCCCGCGCCCCATCCGCGGAACCCACCGCGCAGCGGACCGCTCCCCGAGGCATCGTAGTTCTGCGTAGTCCGCCATCCCGTTCATCGTATGGCTGACATAGGTCGCACTCGGCTGACGGTAGTATTTCAGCCAGTAGGAATAGGAACCTGTACCGCCACGCGCCTGCCCCTCGGCGCTCCAACGTGAATACGTAGCCCGTACCGTTCCCGGCCGCGTGATCCCTACCGTGAAGAACCATCGCACCGAAGTCAAAAGATGCCGAGCGGTCGGCGATAGTTCCCCATGTAGATCGTACGCACGGCACCGCCGATCTTATCGAAGCGGGTAGACGCCCGCCTCCGTCGTATCGCACACCGCGGTCTGGCAGGAGGCGGTCAGGTACCAGTCACCTTGCGTGCGCGGTCGATCTTCCCGTGTCAAAGGTATAGGTACGTGGGCACCCCGCGGAAAGACGAACGCCGCGGAACTTGCTGTCGTAGACATTGCCCTCTGCCATCGTCGAACCGTAGCGCCCGACCATGACATCAGTCACGCCCGAGCGTCCCATCAGGTACCAACGGTCGAACTTCAGCTGTCCATCCTTGTCGCCGCCGTCCCCGCAATGGTTTTCTCTGCCTCGATCATCCCCACCGCATGCCAGTTGCCGTCGATGTTGTAGTCGGGATAGATGCGCGCGCGTATCCGTGTCCGATCCTTGCTGCTCTCCTTCCCCGTCGAATGTCCGGAGTCAAGACGATCCTGCCCGTCGATCTTCAGACGTTTTTCCGGAACATCCGGCAGGAGGACGGGTGCGTAGAGCTGCTGCTCGGCATTCTCGCGATCGGTATAGCCCGACGCCGCTGAGGTTCTCAATGAACTCCGCGCGCAGCCGTGCTGCCGCGTCCATCACCTGCAGGCCGTACGAGGGGCATCATCCACGCCCATTGGGAGAATCCGCTGCAGTGAGCCGTGTCAGGAGGCTGCTTTGCCGTTCCTTCAGCTTTTGCCCAGGCAGTCTCGCGTTTTTCACGCGCATCTGCGTGAGCGCATAATCGCGGCACGTACGTGAGCTGTGTACGGGCAGCCTCGGCACATGCCTGCAGCGACTTGCATAACCTCCAATCGGTTCACGCTGCGCATGGACTGACGAGCGTTTCCTCGGCATGGCGTGATGCACGAAGAGCCTGATCGTAGTTCCTGCGCGCGATCTGCTCCTGCTCCCGATAGAGCTTGACGTGCATCTCATCGCGCACCATGAGTGCCGTGACGCGCCCATACTCATCAGCAAGTGATCCCCTGCTGGATGCGGTCGATCTCGTGCAGCCCCTGTGCCACAAGCTCGTGAGCTCCTTTTCCGAAAGCGTCGACGCGTCCCGTCCGCCCAGGTCGAGCATACCCATCGTCCGCCAGCTCCTCCACAGCGTCATAGACCCATGGCGCTGTTGCCTGAGCTGCTGCGCGGCATCGGCAGAATACCTCCCGGATGCAGAGCATCGCTCACTGCCCCTGTAATGACCGTTACCATCCGCCTTATCCTTTCATAAAATTTAATTTATTTTCTTTTAATTTGGTTCTTTCTTATAATTTAAAGAAAAATAGTTCCATAATTCTGTTTTTGAGTAGGATGATTGACCCACATATTACTATCGAAAAAGTACGATAAACTTAATTTGAGTCGAGTAAGATTTATGAAAAATTATATTAGCGAATTCGTTTTTTTGCTTAGAAACGCCCATACGATACTGTATTGCAGTTCGTATGGGCGTTGTCAATCGGATTCGTAAGCGGCGCAGTAGTTCCTCTATACTCCTGCTTTCTTCTTTTTGGCATTCGGGCAGTACCCGAAGAAATACATCTGCTGGAGAGACGATGCGGTACCCCGTCACCGACGCAACATTCTTGTCCAGTGCTCGGAAGCGCCGTCATTGGGACGTCCGCCACCCTGTCACAGGACATACAGCGGATGTGGGGATGCGGCGATATATCCGCATCGTAACGAAATGCCTCTCGCCCACATTCAACTCGCGGACAATGCCGATCTCGCAGAACGCGTCGAGGGACTTATAGACCGTCGCCAGACTCATGGTCGGATAGTCGGCGCGCAGCCCTTATAGAGCGTCTCCGCCGTCGGATGCTCTGTCGTATCGGCGAGAGCCGCATAGACGGCAAGCCGTTGCGGTGTTACTTTCTTTCTTGTTCCGGCGAAGGATGTCCGTCACTTCGCTCGGTGTTAATAATGTACGTTCGCGCATAGTAATCCCTAATTCCTATAAATCTAAAATCATTATTATTTATGTATTATAATACTCCATCCACAGGTTTCTGTCAATAGTCCTAAGAATCGCTGATAAATGAAGTCCTGCCAGATTGGCGTAGATTTTGTCCGAACAAGGTGGAAAACCGGACGCATAGCAAAGGCTATGGGGAGGATTTTCCGCCGAGCGCAGGCGAAAAGACGCGTCAAGATGGTCAGTGCTGGAATGTATCCGTGACTTTCCCTCAATAACCGATCGATCGGCTGTCTCTTTTGCACCGACATTCATGTTATATGATGACGGAATCACAAGAGAAAGGTTGGATGTCGTGCGTGTCCGATATTCCCTGCGTCAATTGCCAGGGAGCTCTCCATCTCGGCCGAAACAAGTAGAGTCCGTCATTGCCTCCTCGACGAGGGGCACACGATCCTGTTCATTGCGCGCTACTCGCAAGGAGGCGACGGGCTCGCTCGAGGATGGGTCGCTGCGCCGCGTGGAGGAGCGCCTGACCTGTCTGCGCGGTCTCGTCAAGCGGCAGGAGGAGATTCTCACGCTCGCATTGAGGAGCAGGGGCAAGCTGAACGAGGAGCTGCGCACGGCAATCGAGGCGGCTGACAGCTGCAGACCCTAGAGGATCTCACCGCCCCTACAAGCAAAAAAGCGCACGCGTGCCTCGGTCGACGCGAGCGCGGACTTCACCGCTCGCCGACGCGATACTCTTGCAGCGCGAGACGAAGGGCGGTGCCGAGGAACACGCCGCCGCCTTTGATCAATCCGGCGCGGACGTCCCTCCTGCCGATGCACTGGCAGGGGCACGCGATTCTTGCCGAGCAGATCATGGACGGGCAGAGGTCGACGCACCCTGCGCGACGTATACCGGCGCACCGCCATCCTCGAGACATCCCTTGACCACACGGCGGAGGGAGCGGATACCTTTCGCGATGTATGACGGCTACCGTGAGCCCGCCCGTACCCTCCCTCTCACCGCATCCTCGCCATCAACCGCAGGTGAGAAGAAGGGGCTGTCTCATCCCGTACACATCGACACATAGACCACGAGGAAAACATCGAATGGATCGGCCGGCGTATCCATCGGCGTCCGTCATTTTCACCGAGAGTCGCGCTGCCGTGGAGGACGGCTACAAGCGGCTCCTCGTTCCTGCACTGAACGCGAACTGCGCGCCGACCTGACGGCACAGGCGGAGGAAAAAGGCAATCCGCATCTTTGGGCACTAATCTGCGCCAGCTGCTCCTGCAGCGCTTGCGGGGCATACGGTGCTCGGAGCTTGACCCCGCTACCGCACGGATGCAAGATGGCGGTCGTCGACGCGACGGCAAACGTCCGCGCAAGCGGCGTCATTCAGGTGACACAGAGCGGCAGGCGCGCGCGGCAGCTGCAAAGGGCAGTGGAGAAGCTCGTGGCAGAACACGGCATCACGCTCATTTCCATCGGCAACGGCACGGCATCCTATGAGACGGAGCAATTCGTTGCGGCACTCGATCCGCACGAATAAGTGGAAGAACGTACACTATCTCATCACGAACGAGGCAGGCCGCATCGGGTCTACTCCGCCTCCGCACCGCCAAGGAAGAGCTGCCGGACTCACGATGTGACGATCTGCGGCGCCGCTGCAGCTGTGCGCCGGTGATCGGTGTCGGTCAGAGCAGCGATGTGTGAGCCAGAAGGAACTGAAGGAAACGCTCGATGCGACTGTCGAGAGACGCCGTCAACCTGCTCGGCGTGATCTCAACACCGCTCTCCTGCACCTCCGGTGGCATTGCGGGCATCACTACCACGGTTGCCAAGAACATCGTCGCCTACCGCAACAAGCATGGTAGTTTCAAAACCGCAGTGCTCTGCACGATGTGGCGCGTCTCGGTGATGCGGCATTACCCAATGCGCGGGATTCCTGCGCATCCATGACGGGGAAACGCCGCTCGATGGCACGGCGATCCACCCTCGAGTCCTACACGCTTGCGCGCAGCATTCTCACCGAACTCGGCGCAGAGAGCGATCCCGGCGACCGACAAGCCGCCTCGCACCGCCCAAAAAGACCGCCCATACCAGCCCACAGGCACTGGCGGAAAAACTGCATGCGGGCATCCCGACCGTCACCGACATTCTGAAAGCGATTGACGCCCTGGGCGCGACCCGCGCGAGGATCTGCCCGCGCTCGCTGACGCGGCAGAATATCGCCGCTCTCCGACCTCGCCGTCGGCGCGATCATCCGCGCGGAACCGTGCGCAACATCACGGACTTCGGCGCATTCATCGACATCGGGCTAAAGCAGGCGGGACTGCTCCACATCTCGGAGATGAGCCGCCGCCGCGTCGAAGCATCCGCTCGATGCTGTCCGTCGGGGACGCGCTCGACGTCATGGTCATCAGCCCTGACGAGGAGCGCAGCGCACGGGGCCTCCCTGAAGCGCATGGAAAGGAGAAAAAGAACGCATGAATCTCCTGCAAAAGACCATCGCCGCCATCACTGTGCCCGATGCTGCGCTCGCCTGTCGCGTGACCGCTGCGCTCGCACGCGCGCGCTGATTCATTTGGGCAGCTCGGCGATGCCCTCGCACGCATATATTGCACTGACGGGTGAACGTCATCCTGCCCCCATCGCAGACGAGTGTCGTCATCTCCCGTGCCGATCACGGTGTTGCCGCAGAGCGTCAGTGCGTACCCGCCTGAGACGACGCTGAACATGATGTGCAACTATCTGATGGCACGCGGCGGCGCGGCAAAACGCCGTCGCCAACTACGTCCCCGCCCGTCTCTGCGTTGCCGATCTCGGCGTCAATGCCGACACGGCGGAATCCCCGATCTGCTTCACCGCAGCATTGCACGCGGGACGGAAAACATGACCAAGGGTGCTGCCATGAGCACGCACAGGCAATACAGGCACTCGAGACGGGGATCGGTCTCGCGGCGGATCAGTGCCGACGCGGCGACCGCTGCATTCTGCCCGGCGAGATGGGAATCTCGAACACGACATCGAGTGCCGCCATCACTGCCGCCATCCTCCGCCTCACCCTGAGGAGGTCACAGGGCGCGGAGCAAATATCTCGGATGAGCGTCTCCATCACAAAGTGGAGATTGTGTGGCGTGCGCTCGCCGTCAATCGGCCGATCCGCAGGACGGCATCGACGTACTCGCCAAGGTCGGCGGCTTTGAGCTCATTATCGCGGGCATCATCCCTCTTGCCGCCGCACATCGACTTCCTGCTGTTCTGGACGGCGAATACCACGACATCAGCGGCACTCATCGCGCACGCCATTGCACCGGAAACTGCGTGCACGCGCTGCTGCATCCCACGCATCACTGACGGAGCATCTCAGCCCCACGCACTGCGCCATCTGACTCACGCCCAATGCTGCGCCTCGACATCCGCCTGAGCGAGGCGGTGATCGTCGATTGTCCCTGCGGATGCCGAGCTGATGCTCAGCGCATGGGCGGCGACGGACGCTTCACCGCGTTCTGCGATCCCTTTCTCCCTGCCGCCGTACAGGACACTCCTCCCTCCTCAGCAACTGGGGAAAAATACATACGACATCCCTGCGCCCGACCGCACGGTGATGGATGCGGCACGTGACCGTCTCGACAATCTCGCAAAGCCGATTCACAGTCTCGGGTTCCCTTGAGCACATCGCGGCATAGCTTGCAGGAATCACGGGAAAAATCCGTCTGCCGTCAAACAGCAGGGCAGCACTCTGCCTTCTCTCTGGCGGAGAGGAACTGCCCGCCGAACGCCACGCCATCATCTCCGCCATGACAGCAGCGCGTGATATTGACGTATACCTGCCCCGCAGCGATAGACCGTGCAGAACGTCACGCCGTCGTGCGCCATCGCTGCCGACCATCCACCTCATCCTCGGCAGCATGGGAGTGATGCGGCAGCCGTCCGTACTGGCACTTTGTGCAGCGGGCAGAGGGCGGAGCGCTCGTCCTCCGGGGATGCGGCGACCGATCACGTTGTGCGGAGTACCGTGAGTCGCCCAGCCCTTACCACTATGTCCTCCATCCCCGCCCGAGATGATCACAGCGGAGATCGACGCCCCTGCCGGCATTGTCGGCATCCTCGGTCTTGAGATCTCGCGCCGCCTCCATATCATGAACGATATGAAGACCTTTACCGAGGCAGTGTGCGCCGTCGCCATCGACGGAGCAGGGGCGGGACGACGGCACGGGAACGACCGTGGATATCCACCCGCATAGCGGGTGGTTTTTCATTTCGGGCATAGCCCTTATGTAATTGGCGGCGTACAAGTACGCCTTTTATTAGTCTGCCAGCCATGCACAGATTACTTGCCACCCATAAATGGGGCTCTTGGGTCAAACAAGCTCAGTTGATCCTGCTCCGATCCTTCTTCAGCTGGTCAGCTATGTACCTTAATCGCCTTGGTGTTCTTTCCTACGGTATCGACATAATACCCTTTGCACCAAAAATTCTCGATTGCGGTATGCAAACTTCATGTTCCCATACTTCTGGAAATATCATTAAGCTACTCTTGCCCTTTAGGTATCCCATAAAGCTCGATATGCTGATCTTCGGCGGGATACTTAACAGCAGGTGGATATGATCCGGACAGATCTCCCCTTCAATGATCTCTACACCCTTCCACGCGCACAGCTTTCTTTAGGGATCTCCCGGATTTCCAGCCGTTTCCCTTCGTAGAATACTTTTCGCCGATACTTCGGTGCAAACACAACGTGATACTTACAATTCCACTTTGTGTGCTAAACTATGCGTATCGGCATTTTGTTGTTTCGACATAATGCTGTTTCCTCCCTAGTGTCTTCACCATTTTTAGGCTGGCAGGCTTACGCATAGTTTAGCACACTGGGGATTTTCTGTTCACCGCTTAGCTCTTTCCAACCACGCGACTATCGCGTGGTTTTCTTTAGCTTAATCAAAAACGGCAGTGATCGCCGTTTTTGATTGTTCTCGCCCTAACTGACCGCGCTCGAAACACCTTCGCCGATCGTCACCGAACTGGAAGATCGCCACCCTTTGATCGTGAACCGATCCAGTAGGTATTCCCAGACGATAGTTCGAGTTGAACGCCTCGCGCATCCCGCCCGCCGTATGCATCTCCTCGCCGTAAACGAGAAAGGGATTCGGCACAACGGCAAAGAGATTATTGCCGAGCGGCATGCCCCTGAGTCCGCATCCCGCGTCGGCGTCACGGCGACAAAGCGCGGCTCAAGCTCGGGGCGGCTGTGACGCAGCTCGATATTCGTACAGCGCATCCCCTGCACCTCATAGGTCTCGGATGAAATCGATCCTGTGCCTTCTTCTTCTGGAACATTGTTCCCGGCACATCATAGAGCGCATTATAGTCCCGCACGAAGTCCGCCGTCCGCTCCTCAGGGGTTCGCTCGCGCAGCTCATGCTGCGGAATCCCCGCCAGCGTTGCCTCGGCGGTCTTTTTGCGTGCGGCTTCCGTCTGCTTTGCCTGATCGCGACCGCCGACTCCTGCCGCCGCCGGCGCGCGCATAGCTGCCGGCCGCACGCCGCATGGCATTCGGGCGGTTTTCTTCCGGTTTTTCTCGGGCGGCTTTTGCGGGCTGCGCCCCGTCATAGGCACGCGCCAGCTCGCGCTTCATCTCCTCATCGAGGAGATCGCTACTCGATGGAACAGAGCGTGCCGCCTCTTCCTGTGCGGCGCGTTCCTTCGCTTCTTCCCTCTCCCTGCGCAGGGCGTGTCGACGTCTCCCTGCAGCGTGCTGCACCTCAAGAGCCTGCGTCAGTTCGTCGATACGGCTTTGCTGACGCAGCACCATCTTCTCGAGCAGCGTGACACGTTTCGCGAGTTCGTGAATCCGTGCCAGTTCGTCGGTTCCCATCTCCATCTTACCTCTCAGACTGTGATCGATCGTGCGCGGGCAAGCGTCTCACGCGCCTCACGTACAATATCGTCGATGATGGTCTGACCGGCTCGACCTATGCGCAGCAGCGTCAGTGTCTCACCCGCCTGCATCATGCCGTTGACGACATCGCCTTCGACCGCCGCCAGCTTGTTGCGTGCCTCGTCGCACGATCGAGGAGCTCCTGCTTCGTCGCCTTGCCCGAGTACTCGAGCGCGACGAAGTCCTCGGCGAACTTGTTCTGATGCCGCGCACCGCGCCGCCGATGGTGATGCCCGTCACGATGGTATCCGTATCCACCGCTGCGATCAGCTTTTCCTTCATATTCTGATGGACGACACACTCCTGCGCAACGAGGAAGCGCGTTCCCATCTGAACGCCGGCCGCGCCCATAAGCAGAGCGGCGGCAAGTCCGCGTCCGTCGCCGAAGCCGCCCGCCATGATCACGGGCAGCGAGACCTCGGGGATGACCTGCTCCATCAGCGGCATCGTCGAGGACGCCGATGTCGCCTGCCCGCCTCCATGCCCTCGACAACGATGGCATCGGCACCTTTTTCCTCGACGCGCTTTTGCGAGCTTTCACGCTCGGCACGACGGGAAATGACCTTGACCCTCGCCGCATGAAGTTTTTCAAAGTACGGAACGGATTGCCCGCCCCGAGCGTGACGAACGCAGGTTTTTCCTCGCAGATTACATCCACGATCTCTTTCCTTGTTGGGTGCCATGAGCATGATGTTGACCCGGAACGGTCGATCCGTCAGGCTGCGGCGGCGAATCTCATCACGCGTATAGCTCCGTCGTGCGTCCGCCGGTTGAGATGATGCCTGCGCCACCTGCATTGGATACGGCAGACGCGAGGTTCGCCTCCGAAATCCACGCCATACCTCCCGCAGAATGGGTACATCGAGCCCCAAGAGTTCCTTCAGCTGATTTGCCATGTGAATCCCTCCTCTATACGTTCTATGCCTGCTATGGCATGGGCGGACATCCCCGCCCGCTCCGTGAACCCAAGTCGTTCCTCCGTCGTCGCTCTTGACGCTGACATCGCGGAGATCGATGCTGAGCCAATCGGCGATGTTCTCACGCATCGCCGGAATATGCGCTGCAGTTTCAGGGTGCCTGCGCCACGATGACAGCGTCCACGTTGCCGATGGCAAAACCCTGCCGCGCGGACAGCCGAGCCGCCTCGGCGAGGAGCTTTCCCGCTGTCTGCGCCCGCATAGTGCGGGTCGGTATCAGGAAAATGCTGCCCGATGTCGCCGAGCGCCGCTGCCCGAGGGGCGCGCGTCGGAAATCGTGCAGCAGCATCCGCATCCGAAGTGCCCCAGCAGCCCTTTTCATACGGTATATCCACGCCGCCGAGGATGAGCTTGCGTCCCTCCACCAGCCGGTGCACGCTCGTAGCCGATACCCACTCGTCACACGCTGTCCTCCTTACGCCGACGGATCGACACCGCCGAGCAGGCGCTTCGCCTCGTGGACGGCGGTCTTCATCAGCTCTCCCGCGCCCATGTCATTGCGCAGGATCGCCTCCGCGACCACCATATCCTCTGGCGTTGTCACCTGATGTTGCTGTACTCCTGCACAATGCGACGGGAACGCCGATGCGCTCCCACCGAGGCTCGCATCGCCGTCCCGGAAAAGCCGTCCGCCTCCGCCCTGCGGTTCGCCTCGATCAGGATCTCCTTGCGAAAGCCCTGCGCGTCTGCACCCGCCAGAGCGTTTGGCGCGGCGGCGTCGCGGCGACCGTACCGTCCTCGGCGGCAATCTTTATCGTATTCTTCTCCGGCACGGCGACGATGCCTGCACCCTCTGCGCGTACGACGCGGATCAGCTCCTCGATCGTCTCGCGGCGGATGAGCGGCCGCGCCGCATCGTGGACGAGGACGATGTCCGCCTCCTCCGATACGACGGCAGACCGTTGCCGGATCGAATACCGCCGCCCGCACCGCCCTCGACCACGCGCCACGGGGCAAGCCCCTTTGACACGGCTGAGCAGTCCCCTTCGACTGCCGTCACCTCATCGGCACCGACCGCGATAATCAGCTCACCGACCGCCGGAACCTTTGAAAAAGGTCAGCAGCGTCCGCAGCAGCATCGGCTTTTCCTGCGAGGGTCAGAAAGACCTTGTTGAGACCGACCTGCATCCGATGCGCCCTGTCCTGCCGCCGGAAAACTACACTTACCATACATTTCCCCCTGATGCACCCATCATCGTGCCATTTTGGCAAAAATCATCCGTCCCGCTGCCGTCTGGAGTGCCGAAGTCACCTCCACGGAGACAACCTCGTTCATGCAGCGAAATCCACCATCCACCACGATCATCGTACCATCATCGAGATAGACAAGCCCTGTCCATAGTTCCTTGCCCGGTCGGACAATCTGTACGGACATCAGATCACCCGGAATCGCCACAGGCTTGACCCGCATTCGAGCGCATTGATATTGAGCACGGAACACCGCGCAGCTGCGCCACCTTGCTGAGGTTGCAAAGTCGTTCGTGATGATCTTCCCGCCGACCTCCCCTGCGCTAAGCTGGAGGAGCTTGAAATCCACCCTCGGCGATGTCCTCAAAGTCCGCCTCTGTGATCTCCACCTTCATGCGCGACTCTTGCGGATCTTTGCAGAATATCGAGCCCGCGCCGTCCGCGCACGCGCTTCCAGGGCATCCGGCGAGTCGGCGATATGCTGCAGTTCCTCCAGTACAAAGACAGGGATGAGCAGCGTCCCTCAAGAAATCCCGTCTCGCAGATAGTCCGCGATGCGTCCGTCGATGATGACGCGCTCGTATCGAGCAGCTTGCACTGCCTGTCCTCCTGCCCGTCCCGCACCGTCAGCGGCGGATGGGGTACGACATCGGGGCGCATGCGGATCACCTCGCGCAAAAAGCGCGGCACGAAGTCAAAGACCCCGGCGATCTCCTGCTGTTTCTGCGACCATGATGTGCACCCGAGATACCCGATCACAATGCTGAACACGATGGGGATGTAGTCACCGACAATCGGGAATCGTAGAAAAGTCCACACCAAGGAGGCGTGCTGCGATAAGTCCGATAAAAAGCCCAATTGCCCGGCAATCACATCGCGTGTCGGCATCTTCGCGAGCTGACCCCTCCACCCAGATGGGAGACTGCGCAGCCGTCCGGTAAAATGGAGCCAACGGATAGCCGATCAGCCCGCCGAGCACTGTCCCGCACAGAATGCAGAGCAGTCCCGCAAGCGACAGGTCGAAGATCCGAGCCCGTATGCCAGAGCGGCGCAGAGAAATAGGCGTTCGCCGTCGGAACGGCGAGTTCAAAGACGGTCGCACCGACAACTGCCGTAATGAGTACGATGAAAAAGCGTAAAATTCGTTCGAATAACAAACATTCACCTCCCTTCTCATCCGAAAGGTGGGAAAATGCCATAGGTACATCTTCCCCAACATACCCAGTATAATAAAAATCCCATTGTCAAAACAGACGATAAAGACTAACGTTGAGGCTGACATATTTTTATTTCATGGAATATAATGATTATATACTTAGTCGGTTATGTCATTTTTATTGAGGAGACAAAAGCTATGTCAGGATTTGAAAGTGCAGTACATCTCTTCCACAGCGGCGGCTGGTCATGTATCCCCTGCTGATTCTGTCGTATCACGATTGCCATCGCCGTGGAGCGGTTTTTCTTACTACCGCGTCAACCGCAGAGGGTCACGCGCATTCTTTCATGGGGTCTATCACCCGCTGTCCAGAAGGACTGGGATACGATCATCAATCTCTGCAAGGAGTACCTCCGCGATCAGCCGTATTGTCGAGAGCGGCATCGAGAACGACCGCACGCAGAGAATGCGATGAAGAACGCGTTCTCCGACCGTAGTGTCGATGGAGTCGATTAACCTTCGCCGCTATCTCGACTATCTCGAGTGCGATCGTTACGATTGCCCCTGCTCGCCTCTGGGCACGGTCAGCAGGCATGATTCAAACGTTCCGCGTCCTCGATGCGGCGGCGGCGCATCCGCCATTACGGGCGGTGTCGGTGAGGCCTGTTTGCGACGGCATCGGGGACTCTGCGTCAATTCATCGCATTCTGCGTCTACACCTACTTCCAGCCATCAGCTGGATACGATTGAGACGGATACGGAGCGTCTCTGAAATGACGATTGTGACTGCAAAGAAAGAAAGCTGGGATGCGTAATGAATTTTAGCAATCACCGCCTTAAAAGAAAAGCCGGAGTTCATGATTATACCGATGATCGACATCATCTTTTTCCTGCTCGTCTTCTTTATGATGAACAGCCTGCAGACGGTGGCGCAGAAGGCTCTCGCCGTTCAGCTGCCGCGAGGCACAGACGGCAACTGCGCCGGCACAGCTGCCGATCATCGCGACGCTCGATGCAGACGGGCATATCACGATTGACAACAATCCCGTGAGCATCACGGGTCCGCGGCAATCATGAAGCGTCACATGGAGGAGAATCCGAACGCGGCGGTCGTCCTGCAGGCGGATCAGCGCACGGCGCGCTGGGCAGGTGGTCGCCGTGATGGACATGCTCAAGAGCGAGGGGTCAAACGACTCTCGATTGCAGCAGAGCAGAAGGGATAGATCGATGGAGCAACATCTCTCATGGAGAAAAGCATATATCGTTTCTGCCGCCATTCACGTCGTCATCTTTCTCCTGCTCGCCGTCGGACTTGCTGCCGTCGTTGCAAAGCAGGAGCAGCAGGTCTACGAGATCGATCTGCAGGGCATCGGATTTTCAGTCAGGGCAGCGGGCATGAGGGGCGGCGGCAGTGCCGAAAGTCTCTTCCAGAGCCACTGAAGGCGAGAGGAGGTCGCAAAGCGCGTCGAGACAGTGCAGCAGACTGTCCCCGTGACGGCGAGCGATGCCGCCATCCCGGCGCAGGATGCCGTGACGGTTCCGCAGGCATCCTCTCCCGCCAGCTTCGGCTACGGACAGCTCGTCGCCGCGCTGCCGCGAGTGCACGGGCTCGTCATCGGGCAGCGGCGACGGCGGCGGAAGCGGTACCGGCACAGGATCCGGTAGCGGAAATGGCAGCGGCGACGGCACGGGTGACGGTCAGGGCAAAGGTGAGGCGCAGGCGCAGGACGAGGCTCGGGCGACTCGCAATGTGTCCGGCACGGGCGGTGCGCCGTTTGACTACAAACGGGTTCTGGGGCAGCGGTCAACGCGAATAAGGAGTACTGCCTATGGCGCTCAAGCGCCATCTGGAGGGTACGACGACGATCACCACAACGATCAGCGCCTCGGGGGCAATCACAAAGTGTCACTGTCTCCTCCCTCTCGGACACAGTAGTTCTGGATGAGGGCAGCGGTCGCCGCAGCGTATGCGGTCGGCAGCTATCCCGAATCCCACCGGCAAAACGGTAACCGTAGATACGAGACGTCCGATTTAACATTCCGGTAAAAAGAAGCTATGAGTGTGTGCATCATGGCTTCTTTACTCTCCTCAAGGAGCTGTACGAGCTCATCGTAGTCGCGCCGCAGCTGCTCATATTCATCCATCGGCTGGAGCACGGAGAGCACTGCGATGCGCTGAACATCGAAGCTGCGCACCTTCTTCGACATCTCCTGATGCGGCGGTCACTCTCTGCCGCCAGCCGTTTGAGGCGATCCGGTTCATCGGTCTTGAGCTGGTAGCTCTGCCCAAACATCCGACGACAACGCGCTTTGTCGTCTGTTTTTCCTCTGCCGTGGCTCTCACCGCCTTTTTATCCGCGAAGCTGTGCGTGAAGCTGCCCTCCGCCGCCTGCAGGGATCGCGGCGAACGCCGCATCCACTTCCTCATCGGTCAGGGTCTTGTCGTCGGACTGGAAATGCAGGTGGAACGCCATACTCTTCTTCCCTCGCCCACCTGTTTGCCCTCATAGACATCAAAGAGGGTCGCGCCGCGGAAGTAACTGCCGCCCTTCTTCGCGATGACACGCTCGATCTCCGCCGTCGTAGGTCAGCATCCACGAGGATCGCAAGGTCGCGCGTCGATGCGGGATACTTTGGCAGAGCCTTAATCGCAGCCTTTTCTTGCGGTAGCGCAGCAGTGTCTCAGCATCCATCTCAAAGACGTAGACACTCTGTCCGATGCCAAAGTTCGCGGCGACCGTCGGATGAATCTCGCCGAGGACGGCGATCACGTCGCGCCCCTTTTGAAGAATGCCGTCTTGCCGGGGTGCATCGCAAAGTGCTCGCCGCGCTCCACCGTATATTTTTGTACACCGATGGCGGAGAGGAAATGCTCCAGCACGCCCTTTGCATCGTAGAAATCGACCATCGCATTGTCCGTATCCCATGCGATGGGATTGCGCCGCCCTGTGAGTAGTCCTGCCGCTTTGCACTTTTCCTCGACGAGTTCCGTGACAGGGCAGTGCCTTCGGGAAGAAGACGGGCGCAATGTCAAAGAGCCGCAGATCGAGATTCCGACGTGCCACGTTGCGCGCCGCATTCTCGAGAATGCTCGTCAGGAGGGTCGTGCGGACGAGCGGATACTCCTCCATGAGCGGGTTCATGATGGGGAATCGCGCGGCGGAGGACGCTCGTCCTCGGGCACGCAGAGCTTGTCGAGAGCCGCTGCGCTCGTAAAAGCTGAACGAGGCTCCTCCGTCATGCCGAGGGAGGCAAGAGGTCTCGCGCATGGTATCGACAAACGCCTGCATCTCACTGACCGACTCCCTGCAGGGACTGCCCCCGACGGCATCTTCGATGCGATGTTGTCAAAACCGTAGAGCCGCGCAACCTCCTCCGAGATGTCCTCCATCAGCGTCACGTCTCCGCGCCGTGAAGGGAACGACGACGCGATAGGGTCTCAACCCCCTGCCCCTCGACGATAAAAACCGAGGGAGCGCAGTGCCGATGCCATCCACTCGCCCGGGATGTTCGCACCGATGCGCTCGCGACGGCGCGCACTGAACGTGAGTACCGTCAGGACGCGCGGCGCGGGATTGACGTCAATCGTCCCCTCTGCCACGGTGCAGGCATCCATCTCCGTGAGGGAGCTGTGCGGCACGCGTCACGGCACGAATGGTCTGCCGTCTCATCCACGCCGCGCTCAAACCGTCCCGATGCCTCGGGCGGAGACCGATGCGCCGCGCGCGTCGCGGCGGATGGTTTACCCATGGAAGGACGCCGCCTCGAGGACGACCGTCGTCGTTTGGTCCGTCACTTCGGAATCGAGTCCGCCGCATGATGCCGGCAAGCCCTGCGGGCTCTCGCTGTCGGCAATGACGAGCTCATCTCCGACGGCGATGCGAGTTCGAATCATCCAGCGTATGGAGCTGTTCCCTGCACGAGCGCGCCGCGCCGTCAGCGTATGTCCTGCGATACGATCATAGTCGTACGCGTGGAGGGGCTGTCCCAGCTCCAGCATGACGAAGTTCGTCACGTCGACGACATTGTTGATCGAGCGGATGCCCGCACCGCGCAGACGATCCACCATCCATGCGGGCGTGGGGAGCAACCTTACATCGCGCAGGACACGCGCGGAGAAACGGTGGCACAGCTCCTTGTCGTCGATGTGAATGGAGACGAGATCTGCCGCGCGGACGCCCGCCAGTCTCCTTCACCTCAATCGTCGGCATGCGCAGCGATTTTGCCCGTCAGCGCGGCGACCTCCCGCGCAATCCCGATGACACTGAAGCAGTCGGCGCGGTTTGCCGTCAGCTCGAACTCGAGGATCACATCGTCGAGTACGAGTACCTGCGCCGCCGGTACACCGACTGGCGTATCGGACGGCAGAATATAGATGCCGTTCACCCTGCTCGTCGGGCAGTCCCTCGGTATCAATGGCAAGCTCGCCCGCCGAACACATCATGCCGTTCGAGGATGCCGCGCAGCTGCCCTTCGAGATCTTCTTGCCGTCGGGGGAGCACTGCGCCGACTGTGGCGACGGGGACGATATGCCCTCGCGCATTAGATGCGCCCGTCACGATCTGCGTCAGCTCCGCACCGCCCATGTTCAGCTGACAGACGAGCAGATGATCGGAGTCCGGATGCGGCGTGATCTTCTCGATGCGCCCGGGTGATGACCTTTTTCAAGCCCCTCGTCGGCACTGCACAATGCGCTCGACGGGCACACCTGCCATCGTCAGGCGGTCGGCAATCTTCTCCGCCGGCTCATCTATCTCAACATAATCCTTCAGCCATTTGATGAAACCTGCATAGTCCCGCCTCCTTAGAATTGATGCTAAGAAACGCACGTCGTTGTCGTAGAACAGACGCAGATCATCCACGCCCGTACGCAAGCATCGCGATGCGCTCTACGCCCATGCCAAATGCAAAACCCGACACTGCATTTGGATCGCAGCCGCTCATGCGCAGAACGTTCGGATGCACCATACCCGCGCCGAGGATTTCAGCCAGCCGTGCCCTGCACACGCGAGCAGCCCGCACCATGGCAGGCGGAGCAGGAAATATCAACCTCGGTGGACGGCTCGGTAAACGGGAAGAAACTCGGGCGAAAACGCACCTTGGCGTCGGCGTCGAAGAGTTCATGCAGGCACAGCTCAAGCGTTCCTTTGAGATCGGCAAAGAGATGTCCTTGTCGATGACGAGCCCTCCACCTGCGTGAACATCGGCGAGTGCGTCGCATCGTAGGAGTCGCGGCGATAGACACGCCCGGGCGCGATCATGCCGGATCGGAGCATTCGGCTCGTTCTTCTTCTGCATCGTACGCCTGCACGGGCGAGGTCTGAGAGCGCAGCAGAATATCCTCCGTGATGTGAAGGAATCCTCATATCGCGCGCGGGGTGATCCTCTCGGCAGGTTGAGCGCCCTCAGAAGTTGTAGTAGTCCGTCTCAATCTCAGCGTCTCTCTCACCGTAAAAGCCCATCTGCAGAAAGATTTTTCTGATGCGGTTCAGCGTGATCGTGAGCGGATGCAGATGTCCGATCTGCATCGTACGGCGGGCAGCGTGACATCGATCCGCTCAGCGTCGATCTTGGCCGCCAGTTCACGCTGGGCAAGTTCCTCAGACTTCTTCGCGAGGAGCTCCTCGAGCTCGGCACGCGCCTCGTTGACGATCTTGCCGATGCGCGGTCGTTCCTCCTGCGCGAGGGGCGCCCATGCTGCGCATGAGGGTCGTCAGCTCTCCCTTTTTTCCCCAGAATCTTGACACGTATATCGTTAAGCTCACTCAGCGAGCCCTGCCGTCTCTGCAATCGCAGCTCGGGCACGCGCCTTTGAGTTCTCTGATCTTTTCGTCCATAACGTCCTCCTGTATGTGCACGTCGTCACGACACAGTACGATTCAAACAACAATTCTCAGTTTACCATATTCACGCCAAAAATCTATGGACATGCGGATAAGATGAAGGAATGTCCACAAAGAGCACATTTCAATTTGAACAAACATTGTTTTATAGTATTCTATACGAGGTCACCGATGTCCCCCTACACAAATTGTATCCCCACAGGAGGTCTCCATGGACACACTCATGAAAAGTACTGCTGACCTGATCGCGCAGCCGACCAGTCTCTTTGCGCTGCTCGCCGTACTCATCCTGATCCTCGGCTATCTGCAGATGCGGCGCATTCACTTCACGACCCACATGCTCATCAGCGTCGCACTGATGCTCGCGCTCACGATCGTACGCTGCATCAGCTGCGTATCTTTCACATGCCGCAGGGCGGGAGCGTCACCATCGGCGGGATGATTCCCTCCTCTTTCTCACCTACCGTTACGGGGCGGGCATCGGCTGTCTCGCGGGCTTCCTCTCACGGCATGATCAACCCTCATGCAGGATGCATTCATCCTGCACCCCTGCAGGTGCTCTTCGACTCATCCGCTGCCCCATATGGCACTCGCGATTGCTGCTCGCCGTACCGGGACGCATCTTCGCGGGAGCCGCACTCCCTTTGCGGCACGCTTCGCCTGCCACTTTATCTCAGGCGCTGTGTTCTTCGGCTCATACGCACCGGAGGGAATGTCGCCCTATCTGTATTCCCTCGTGTTCAACGCGACCTACCTCGTCCCCGAGGCGGTGATCTGCTTTCATCCTGCTGCGCGTACTCCCCGTGCCGCGCCTCCTCGCTGCGATGGATCGGCAAACGCCGCTCTATGGGGCGAAGCTGACGCTGTAATGGCTTAGGGAATGACGGTGATCTGAAAATGGTGATTCCCTTAGCTGTCCTCGTACGTGCGCACGCGCAGGGTCAGTCCGCGCTCCGCACAGATCTTGCGGCAGCGAGCGATCTCCTCCTCGTTCTCGACCTTCTCACGACAGTAAGAACAACATGGGGGAATGTAGGGGCTTGCAGTGCTCGGCAAAGGTGAGCATCGCCTCATAGGAACCGATGCCGAACTTCGAGCGCGTGAGCGCAAGATAACGCTCGGCATTCGATGCATTGAGACTGATGGAGATGGTGTCGAGCAGCCCCTGCAGCGCTGCGCAAAGACGGTGCCACGTTCCAGCTCGCCCAGTCCGTTCGTATCTGACGCGCGTCGGCACCTGCGGATGATGCGCCTTGACATAGCGCAGGACACCGAGCACCGTGTCTAGGCGCATCAGGCTCGCCGAAACCGCAGCATACGACTTCGGAGATGTATTCCACTGGCAGGCGGTCGAGCTCTTCCGTGATCTCAGCAAAGTGTCGGGTCATGGTCAATCCAGAGCGAGGACTCCTTTCGCCATCTCCTTCATGCTGCGCAGACAGAAAACGCAGTCACAGTTGCAGGAGTTCGTGATATTGACATAGATGGCACGCTTGCCTCAGGCTGCTCGCGCAGACTCTCCTCCATCGGCATATAGCGTCGCCCGCATGGGTCGCGTAAAACAATCATAATATGCTCCTAATGATACACAGAATGAGAAAAGCTGCCCTTACGGCAGCTTTTTGTTGCACAGCCTTACAGTTTGGTCAGCTCGCCCATAACATTCCTCAAAGGGCAGCCCGTAATTCCACGGCGGATCCAGCTCCTCCGCATAGGCGAGGCAGTGACCGATAAAGTCGGCGGCACATTTCACCCATCCGCAAGTGGGATACCGCGCACGAGGGACGCCGCGACAATCGCCGCAAACACATCGCCCGAACCGGAACGATCACGCCCGATCTTCACATGATCATAGCAGCGGCTCTCTCCATCCTCATAGAGGTACGTCGCACGCAGTCGCCCGCGTGAAGGCCGGTAATGACAACAGCACGCGGTACCCATCGCTGCGAGCTGGTGTGCCATGTGAGACAGCTCTGCATCGGTCACCAGCCGTCCGGCGGATACGGCAGACCAAGGAGCTGACACGCCTCTGTGAGGTTTCGGCGTCACAACGTCTGCGAACGGCATCAGCTGACGCATCTTCGCACAGACGTGCGGCGTATACGAGGGTAGAGCTTTCCATGATCTCCCATCACGGGATCGACAATGACCAGCGTATCCTCGCCCTTTAAACGTCATGCACCGCATCGAGTACGACCTCGATCTGCTCCTCCGAGCCGAGAAAGCCCGTGAGGATCGCATCAAAATCGAGATCGTTCTCCGCCCAGTTCTCCATGTACGGGCGCATACGCGCCGTGTAATCGTCGAGATAGTGGTTCGGAAAGCCCGTATGCACGGAAGGATCGCCGTTGGGAGCGGACACGCCTGCACACGCATCGCAGAGATCAGCGGGAGCTGTACCGCCACTGAGCAGCGGTACATCCCGTGATGTCATTGATGAGAGCGATCCGTTTTTGCCGCGCCGTCAACGGTTGTCCACCCGTTCCGGTACACGGTCGTGCTGCGCGAGGCGCTCCCACGCCAGTGCCTCGTACTTCGTCCCCGGGATGCCGTAGTTTGCGTAGGGGATCGATCGAGATGCCGCCGCGCGCAGAATTTCCCTGCACCTCGATGCTTCGGTGCCATCAGGCGGATCAAAGTCAGCGCATGATGACATTGACAACATCCTCGTGGAAGTCGCCGTGGATTACGAAAAGCTCACCAGATAGAGCTTCCAGTGATTTGCTCTCGACCATGCGCTCCCGCCGGGCATATAGGAAATATAGATCGTTCCATAGTCCGGCTGCCCCGTAATCGGACAGAGTGTCGTAAACTCGGGGCAGTTAAAGCGTACCCAGTAGTCGTGATCCGTATGCTGATTTTTGAAAGGTCTCCAATGCCTCAGGCGCATAGTCATATCCGTAGTCCGTCCGCTGCGCGCCGAGCGAGGTCAGCCCTCCTCTGCTTTTTCTCTTGCCATTACATCCCCAAAAACTTTTGTTCAAAATACATCCTGCGGTTCAGGGACGTCCAAAGAGATAGCCCTGAATCGTATCGGTCTTGCAGATCTTCACGAGGCAATCGTACTCGTCCTGACGCTCCACGCCCTCGATGCAGGTGGTCTTGCCGATGCTGTGGCAGAGCTCCACCGTATACTCGACGAGCTTTCGATCGAAATGATTGTCCAGAATCCGCATGACAAAACGCACGGTCGATCTTGATGATGTCGCAGTTCAGATTCTTGAGCGAGGACAGCGAGAGTATCCCCGTGCCGAAATCGTCCATGGCGATCTTGATGCCGTGCAGTCCGAAATGCGTCGAACTGCGCATTGACGAATTTCATGTCGCTGACGATCTTGCTCTCCGTCAGTTCGAGGACGACGGCATCCGGCGGCATATCATGCCGATGCAGGCAGTCCTCGATGAACTCGAGGAACGAGAGATCCTGATCTGCTCATAGCTCATGTTGACGCTCATGCGGAAGTTCGGAATCTCTTCCGCCACTCCTTGCAGACGCGCAGTGCCTGCTCAAAAGATCCAGCGCCCGACGGGCACAATGGTCTTGGTCTCCTCCAGGATACGGATGAACTCCATGGCGCGACCATGTGTCCCTTTCGTTCTTCCAGCGGGCAGCGTCTCCCGCACCGACGATATGCTGGTCGTCGCCTGCCGACCTGCGGCTGGATGATAGCTCGAAATTGCGGCACCCCGCCTTGACATCCTCGAGGATCTGCTCCTGAATCGTCAGCGACCGCAGCCAGCGGTTGTAGACCTCCTTCGAGAACGCATTCAGCCGATTCTTTCCGCCTGCTTTTGCCGTATCCAGTGCCGCCTGCGCGTATTTATGCAGGACAAGCGGATCGCGTGCCGCCTGCGGATAGAACACCATGCCCGCCGACATGGTGACGAGATACTGCCGTCCATCATAGACCTGCGGGTGTGCGAAACTCGCGCTGGACGCGGATGAAAAACTCCTGCAGCATCTCCTCGTCCGCCTCAGGATAGATGAGCCCGAAACTCATCCCCGTCCAAACGATAGAGCGAGACGGCGCGGCACATTCTGCAGGATGCACTCGGAGATCTCCGCAGAATTGCATCACCGACCTCATGGTTGAATGCCTCGTTCACCATGCGGAAATTATCAATGCCCATGACGAGGAGACCGCCGCCCTTCCCCGTCTCACGCGCCGTGCGCAGCGCCTCGCCAAGGTCCTCGGTGAACTGATAGCGATTCAGTAGCCCCGTCACCGAGTCTGCCGCATTACGCCGTGCAAGCTGACTGATCGTCCCAACGAAGAGATTCGGCTGTCCATCCTCGGACAGTCCGATCTTTCCCTTGAGCCGCAACCATGTGAGATTGCCCTTCGCATTCGTAATCGGAAGTCCAGCTGCGTTCCCGCCCCTCCGTCACGTCCATCAGCGAGGAAAAATATCGCATCAAAGGCATGGCGATCCTGTATGCAGACCAATGGGCGCAGCACGTCGGCAACATGGGTCGCGTCTCCGACGGCAGCGCATAATCTCGGACAAGTGCAGGCGGAGCAAGAAACACATCGGCAGTCGGATCCATCATGAAGGCATAGTCGGAGGTTGTGTTTTTCATCAGATCAAAGATTCGTTTGTGCTGCCTGAGTATCGGGCTCAGCGGTGCTCTCTTCTTCCCTGCCATCTTCCGTTCCCCTCTCTCTCCATCGCTCTATGGCAAATAAATTAAACTTCCACTTTTTATCATTATATACTTTTTCTCCGGGACATGCAACCGACGGACGCTGGGAAGAACTCACTTCATTAGGAAAAAGTTTCAATGACTTTTCCTATATCTATTGAAAATTTCTTGTTTTTATTATGATAATAGAAAGCGTTCATAAAAATGCGGATAAACGAAAATTCATCATTATTGATGTGTGCTCCGTACATCCCATACTACATGCAAAGGAGATTCAGGCTGTGGCTGTCATCGAATTAACGAGAGAAACATTTTCCTCCGAAGTCCCAGCGGAAAAGCGTATGGTCGTCGTCGATTTTTGGGCGTCATACTGATGCCATGCCGTATGCTCATCCCCGTGCTGGAGGAGGCCTCCACCGCACGCAGCGATGTCAAGTTCTGTAAGATCAACGTGGATGATGCAGGACATCGCCGAGCGATACGGCGTGATGAGCATGCCGATCCTCATCTTCTTCAGAATGGAGAGCCCGTCGATGAGTCCATCGGGCTCATCACGAAGGACGAACTGCTCGCCATCCTCGAAAAACAATGAGTACGTGCTGCGCTGCTCGCATGACAGTGTTTCACTGCGTGCAGCAGTTTTTCATGCAGCTGCGCTGACGCATGGACTCATAGAGGATCGCCGTGGCGGCCGAGGCGACGTTGAGCGACCCGCCCTGCCCGCACATTGGGACGTAGAGGTGCTGACACGCGCCCAAGAGGCGCTCCGATACACCGTTTGCCTCGTTGCCGAGAACGACAATCGTGGGCGGCGCAACCGCCGCAAAATGCGTCACAGCATCGGCGTCGCACGCGGCAGCATAGAGATATAGACTTTGTTGCTGTGCGAAAGGCAGGAGTTCCTCATCATCAACGCCGCTGATAAAGGGAACGTAAAACAGAGAGCCCATCGTTGCACGGACGACCTTTGCTGCTGTATACATCTGCACAGCCGCGCAGAAGTATCACCCCCGCTGCGCCCGCTGCATCCGCCGTGCGCAGAATCATGCCGACGTTGCGGGATCCTGCACACGATCGAGAGCCAGATAAAACGGTGCTTTCTCCGCCGCGTGTACGAGATTGCGTCAATGCCCTGCGGGGAGGACGCTGCGCAGCAGCAGGATTCCCTGCGGCGCGTCCGTCTCCGCGCAGGCGGCAAGCGCCGCGGCGGGACGCAGCTAACCGGCACGCCGCGCTGCCGCGAGCTGCTCTGCCAGCACGGCAGCCCGCCCGTCGCCAAGCACGCTCCGTCACTACGGCGTGTAGAATCCCGTCCGTCTGACCGCGCTGCCATCTCGGCAAGACGCAGTCCCTCCACCAAAAACACATTTTCCTTGGCGGCGCGGCGCGGGCTGCGCGCCAGCATGGAGAGGCGGCGGATGAGTCGGGTTCTCCGCACTCGTGATTGTCTCGATCTTTTTCATCGTATAAAAAGAGCCTGATGAATCCGATGACTCATCAGGCTGCTCCCATCTTACTGATTTTTCCTTTGCGACGTTCACAAGCTGCGTGAATGCCGCTGCATCGGCAATGGCGAGATCGGCAAGCATCTTGCGGTTGACCTCGACCCTGCATTTGTCAGACCCGCAATAAAGCGGCTGTACGAGATGCCGTTCGCACGCGCTGCTGCATTGATGCGCGCGATCCAGAGACGACGGGAACGTGCCCTTCTTTTGCACGACGGTCACGGCGCGGCAAGTAGAGCGCCTTCATGACGGTCTCGTTTGCCTTCTTGAACTGCCGCTGCGCGAGCCGCGAGTAGCCCTTGGCAGCTTCAAAAAATCTTCTTATGACGACGGTGTGCCGTAACGACCGCTCTTTACTCTTGGCATAGCAATTCCTCCCGTTTCCTACCCACGTAGGGTTCTCTTCGTTGCCCCGTTTATGCGTAGGGGAGCATCTGCGGATGCGCTTGAAGTCCGAATTGTCGGCAAGTGCTGCCTTGCGCAGGTTGCGCTTACGCTTCAGCGTCTTCTTCTCCAGAATATGTCTCTTGTACGCCTTGTTGCGGCGGAACTCTCCGCTCCTCGTTACGGTGAAGCGCTTTGCTGCAGCGCGGCGCGTTTTAATCTTCGGCATCGCCATTTCCTCCTTTATCTTCCTGCTTCGCGGGTTTTTGCCGCCTTGGCGGGCTTCTGCACCTTCGGCGAAAGAATCATCGTCATATTCTTTCCCTCGAGCTTCGCACCGCGTTCGATCGACACGAGATCGCCCAGCTGCTCGGAGACGCGGTCGAGAACCACGCGCCTGAGTTCCGGATGGGAGAGCTCACGCCCACGGAACATGATCGTCACCTTGACCTTGTTGCCCTTCGACGAAGCGGAGGCATTCTCAGCTTGACATTGAAGTCGTGCTCGTCGATGTTCGGACGCAGCTTGACCTCCTGATGCTGATGGTCTTTGCTTCTTCTTCGCTTCTTTCTCACGTTTCCTGCTCGATAGCGGAACTTTCCAAAGTCCATGATGCGGCAGACGGGCGGCTTCGCCTTCGGCGCCACCTCGACCAGTGTCGAGATGCTGCTCCTCCGCCATGCGAAGGGCATCGCGCGTCAGCATAATGCCAAAGCTGTTCCCCTCCGCACTGGTGACACGCACCACGGATATGGATTTCCTCATTGATTCGCAAAGATTCCCTGCTTGTGGCAAGAACACCTCCTGGTACGGATGCGCAGATTACGCCATCCGGCAATAGAAAAGGGCGGCATAAAGCCACCCTGATACATCTCTCCTCATGCAACCTGTCGGTCATCTGTGCCCGCAGGTGAGAAGCGGTGGCTTCTGCTTTCAACGAGAGATATATCACACAGATCGGCGTATCCTGTCAATACTCCAGCGCACGCGTCGCAATCCTGTACGAGGCGCGATAAAGTCCGCGACAGGCAGGGACTGTGCTGTCCTTCTCTCCATACTTGCGGAAGGCGACGGTGCCGCTCTCCATCTCCTGATCGCCGACCACCAGCGTGTACGGCGTCTTCTTGACCTGGCCTCACGGATCTTGTAGCCCGTCTTTTCGTTGCGTGCGTCCACACCCTCGACGCGGAGTCGAGGTCGAACATCTTCTTATACAGTTCCTCCGCGTATGCGGCATGATCGCCCGTGATCGGCAGGGATACGTCACCTGCACGGAGCCATCCACACGGTAAATGCACCTGCATAGTTCTCGATCAGGATGCCGATAAAGCGCTCAATCGAGCTCATAGACCACGCGATGCAGCATGACGGACGATGCTTTTCGCCGTCCTCACCGACATAGGTGAGATCGAAACTTCCGGGCAGACTCATATCGAGCTGGATCGTGCCGCACCGCCCGTACGTCCGATGGAGTCGCGCGGGTGAAGTCGATCTTCGTCCGTAAAACGCGCCGTCTCCCTCATTGACGACATAGTCCAGACCGCGGTTGTCCAGTGCCTCTGCAGGCCATTCGTCGCCATCTCCCACATCTCATCTGTCCCCATCGAGTCCTCGGGGCGCGTCGAGAGCTCCGCTCTGTACGTCAGTCCGAGACGTGCGGTAGACCTCGTCGAAGAGGTCAATCGTATGCTGGATCTCGCCCTCGATCTGATCGGGGTCACAAAGGATGCGCATCATCCTGCGTGAAGTTGCGGACGCGGAAGAGCCCGTGCAGAGCACCCGAAAGCTCGTGCCGATGGACGTGTCCCAGCTCTGCAAGACGCAGCGGCAGATCACGGTAGCTGTGCAGCTGGGAACGATAGACGAGCATGCAGCCGGGGCAGTTCATCGGCTTGATTGCATAGTCCTCTTCGTCGATCTCCCGTGGTATACATATTCTCGCGATAGTGGAAACCAATGCCCCTGAGGTCTCCCAGAGCTTACGGCTGGAGGATCACAGGCGTGCTGATCTCCTGATAGCCGTAGCGGCGATGTACCTCGCGCCAATAGTCGAGCAATGCGTTGCGCAGTGCCATGCCGTTCGGATGGAAGAACGGGAAGCCCGTACCCTCCTCGTGCAGGCTGAAGAGATCCAGTTCTCGCCGAGTTTTCGGTGGTCGCGCTTGCCGCCCTCCAACGTAGTGCAGATAGGCATCGAGTTCTTCCCGCTTTCTCAAACGCCGTGCCATAGATGCGCTGCAGCATCTTGTTCTTCTCACTGCCGCGCCAGTATGCACCTGCGACACTCTGCGGCTTAAATGCCTTGACCTTGCCCGGTCGAGGCGACTGGGCGCCTGCGCAGAGGTCGGTGAACTCGCCCTGCGCGTATAGAGGAGATCACCTCGTCCTCTGGCAGATCCTCAATCAGCTCCACCTTATAGTTCTCACCCTTCTCACGGAAGAGTGCACGCCTCTGCGCGAGGAATCTCACCGGCGGACAAGCGGAGGTTCTCCTTGACGATCTTCTTCATTTCCTTTTCGATGTCACGAAGATCGGCATCCGTCAGCTGGTGCTCCATGTCGAAATCGTAGTATAGAAGCCGTTCTCGATCGCAGGTCTGATCGCGAGCTGCACGTGGCTCTTCGGATACAGGCGTTTCACCGCCTGCGCGCATAACGTGCGCCGCCGTATGGCGCAGGGCATGGCGCCGTCGCCTCATCATCAGCGTTCAGCACGCACAGTGCAGCATCGCTTCGTGACCGGCGTCGTCAGATCGACAACCTCGTCGTCGAGGCTCGCCGCAAATGCTTTTCTTCGCCAAGGAGTTGCTCATGCCTTTCGGCGACGTCCAGTATGTCTCGTCCCTCGCCTCTGCCTCGCGAACGGAGCTATCCGGCAGTGTCAGCTTTATCATAAAAATGCTCTCCTTCCATATACAAAGCCCTGTCCTGTGGGATAGGAAATCCATCCTCTCGGGGACAAGGCGACAGGAAGCACTGCGATTTCGTACTCCCACAAGTTTCCACCCTAATTGGTAAAATTATTATAAGGCGGTCAATCTCTGTGTCAAGATTTGTGTTCTGCCATCGCCTGCAGCTGCTCTGACGGGGCAATCACGGGGATGCGAAGATGTCTCCCCGCTGGATTGTGCCGTCGGGCGGCAGATCGATTCACCTCGATGATTGCTTCCTCGAGATCCTTTGCCGTGGATTCTTTTTGCCGAGTAGGTCCAGCAATCGACCAGACGCTCCCCGTGTGCTACGGACACTTCAACAAAAGTCCGCTGAGCGCAGATAGGATTCGTCAGATGCAGGGCAGAAATTCCCATCCAGACGAGCGCGATTACGCCGAAGAGAAGTCCGACGCGCTTCTTATTCACTGTTCTGCGTGTTTTTCTGCGTCTCATATCCATACCTCCGAACACTCTATCGCATATACATTCTCAAAACCTCTGTTCGTATATAAGATAACACAGAAAGAGTGTTCGGTCAAGTATTTTGAACGTATCTTTGTAAAAAGAGATGCGCACTCGTACAACATCTCTTTTTGCAAATACAGATAAACTCAGCGCAACTTAGTCAATTTTACCGCTCGATCCATTTGCGCCGCAGGATGCTCCGCTTCCTGCGGGCGACGCTCCCTGCCACGGCAAGCATCAGTTTCAGGCGGTTGAGCTGGTTGACCTCACTCGAGCCCGCATCGCAGTCAATCGCTGTGATGTTCGCGCCGTGATACGCCTTGCGCAGGTCGTGCATGACGCCCTTGCCCGTAATGTGATTCGGCAGGCAGCCGAACGGCTGCAGGCAGACGACGTTGGAACGCCCTCCTCGATGAGCTTGACCATCTCGCCCGTGAGGAACCACCCTCCCCGCCATGTTGCCGAGGCTGACATGGCGCGCCGCAAGCTCCGCCGTATGGTCGATGGACTGCGGCGGACGGAAGTGACGGCTCTCCTTCAGAGCCTTGCGCATCGGTGCGCGGAAGAACTCGATCACCTTGATGAACATACGTCCATAGAGACGATCCTTGTACGAGCCCGCAAGCGGCTTGTGCTGTGACGATCGTCGTAGGCGGAATACAGGAAGAAATCGACGAAGTCGGGCATCACGGACCTTGCCCCTCCCCCATCAACACCTTTTCGATGTCGTTGTTCGCGACGGGGTGGTACTTTTGACGAGGATTTCGCCGACGATGCCGACCTTCGCTCTCACAAGGTCTCGTCGATGGGGATATGGTCAAAGTCGCGACGATGTCCTTCACCATGCGGCGGAACTTGAAGATGCTGCCGTGCAGCAGCATCCTCCTTTGCACGCGCCATCCATTTCTCATACGCCGCTGCGTACTCCCTGACCAGCCTCGTACGGCATCATGCGGTTGCGCACGTTCATCAGGAGATCGCCGTAGATTGCCGCCTTGATGGCGTCGACCATCATCTCGCGGTTAAAGGCAAAGGAATCCGTCTCCTCGGGCAGACCGCGCACGGCAAAGACGGCGATTCGGGAAGCCTGCGTCACGCAGCGCCTTGCGCAGGACACCGAGGTGGTTGGTCGCACGGCATGCACCGCAGGTCTGAAAAGAGGGCAATGCTCATGTGATCGGATCGCACAGCAGCCCCGCCTTCCAGTGCGGCGAGGAGCCGTCCGATGACGACGATGGCAGGGTAGCACATATCATTGTGCACATAGCGCAGACCGAGGTCAATGGCCGCTTTTGTCCGGCATCGGCGGAATGACGACGTTATAGCCGTGCTTTTCTCATCGTCGTACGGAACAGATCAAAGTGAATCGGTGCCATCTGCGGAGCGAGAATCGTATGCGTCTTCGACAGTCCTCAGTAAAGCGCGGACGCTCGATGACGGGTGCATCGTGGTAGACGGGCATCTCCCGCCGCGCGAGTGCTGCGATCAGCGAGCGCAGACGAATGCGCGCCGCACCGAGGTTCGACACCTCGTCGAGCTGGATCATCGTGTAGATGCGCTCTGTGACTCGAGGGATCTCTCACGCACCTCAGTCGTTGTGAGTGCATCGAGCCCGCAGCCGAAGGAGCTCAGCTGGATCAGCGTCACATCTCGGATGCTCCGCAACGAACTCTGCCGCATGGTAAAGACGTGCATGATAGCTCCACTGGTTGACGACCTGCAGACGCCGTTTGCTGACCGGCATGTGGTACACTGCATCCTCAGAGAGAATCGGCAGCTTATAGGACTGGATCATCTCGGGGATACGCGTGATTGATCTCGGGGTCGATGTGATACGGCCGTCCCGCAAGCAGAATGGCGTGCTCGCCCGTCTTTTTCAATACGATCCAAGATCTGCTGTCCGTAGTCACGAACATCCTGCCGGTACTGCTCAATCTCGGCGTAACCGGCGTCAACCGCAGCAGTGATCTCCGCCTGCCGATGCCCTCGGCTTCGCCGAACCCTCCACGAGACGTTCGATCATGCGCTTGCGGTCGTTGATGGGCAGGAACGGCTGCAGGAAGCGGATGTGCTTCGCGCAGGACATCCATGTTGATGCGGATGTTCTCCGCACAGGATGCGACGATCGGGCAGTTGTAGTTGTTCGCCGACGGGTCGGTCTTGTCCTCCATGTTGTGTGGTTCGCACGGATAGAAGATCGTATCGACGCCCTTTTTCGATGAGGTCGGCAATATGCCCGTGGGCGAGCTTTGCCGGCAGCAGAGCGAGGTCTGACGGAACGGTTGCCATGCCCTTGTAGAAGAGCTGCGGCGAGGTTTACCATCGAAGAACAACACCGTAGCCGAGCCGATCAAAGAAGGTGAACCAGAACGGATGGTCCTCTGTACATATTGAGCGTGCGCGGGATACCGATGCGCCGCGGCGCGGCTCATCCGGCGACTTGTGGTGCTTGAAGAGACGGCGATGCCATGAACTTATAGATATTCGGTGTCTCGTCCGCCGCCTTCTCGCCGCCGATGCCGTCTCACAGCGGTTGCCCGTAAAGTAACGCTCCCCGCTCGGGAGCTGCTGCATCGTGATGAGGCACTTGCTGCCGCATTTTCCCGCAGCGGTAGGTACTCGTCTTGGCGGAAAAACGTACCCAGTTCCTCCGCGCCCAGCAGAGAGAGTGCTCCGTCCCTGCCTCCATCGCAGGATCGCCGCGCCGTATGCGCCCATCAGCCCCTGCAGATGTCAGGACGGATGACGTGCTTGCCGAGCAGGTTCTCGATGGAGCGTAGGACGGCATCGTTGTGGAACGTCCCGCCCTGCACGACGATGTGATCCCCGAGGGCATGAACATCCTTTAGCTGCATGACCTTAAAGAGGGCGTTCTTCACCACCGAAAGAGCGATGCCCGCCGAGATGTCGGCGACCTCCGCCCTCTCCTTCTGCGCCTGCTTGACCTTGGAGTTCATAAAGACGGTGCAGCGCGTGCCGAGGTCAACGGGTTGCCTTTGCGTCAATCGCCTTTGCCCGCGAACTCCGCCGGTGCTGTCGTGGCAGCCCTCGGCAAAGTTCTGGATGGAAGGAGCCGCAGCCCGCCGAACACGCCTCGTTGAGCGTGATGTTGCCGACACTGCCGTTCTGGACGAAGAAGCACTTCATGCGTCCTGTCCGCCGATGTCGAGCACAAAGCTCACCTCGGGGCAGAACTCCCGTGCAGCGCGCGAGATGGGCAAAGGTCTCCACCTCACCGCCGTCCGCATGGAGCGCCGCCTTGACAATCGCCTCGCCGCAGCCCGTCGTCACAGCGCCTGCGATGTGGCAGCCTGTGGGCATCACGGCATAGAAGTCCACAGTGCCTCGATGACCGAGCGCAGCGGCGAGCCCTGATTGCTGCCGTAATAGGTGTGAAGCAATTCCTTTGTCTTTTCAATGGCGACGAGCTTCGTCGTCGTCGAGCCTGCATCGATGCCAATCCAGACCGGACCGCGATAGGATGAAAGCTCACCGCGCCGCACGCGATCCGATCGTGTCGCTCCTGAATGCAGCATAATCCGCCGCATCCTTAAAGAGCACAAAATCCGCCGTGCGCGTTTCCGCTGCCGCAGCTGCCTCCGCACGCGCAATACACGCCTCCATCTCCCGCATATCGGTTGTCTTGGCATCATCGGAGAGCGCCGCGCCGACCGCGACGAAATAATTCGCCGTAATCCACAGTGACGACGTGATCCTCGTCAAGTTTCAACGTCTCGATAAAGCGTCGTTTCAGTTCCGGGAGAAAGTGAAGCGGTCCGCCGAGAAAGGCGACCTTGCCCTCAATGGGACGCCCTGCGCGAGGTTGCCGATGGTCTGATTGACCACCGCCTGAAAGATCGAAAGGTGCTATCCGCCTTCTCTGCGCCGTCATTCATCAGTGCTTGGACATCCGTCTTGGCAAAAGACACCGCAGCGAGAGGCAATCGCATGAACGCGCTTTCCCTTTTCGGCAAGTGCATTCAGACCGATCGGATCGGTCGAAAGCAGGGGATGCCCATGTGATCGATAAAGGAGCCTGTACCGCCCGCGCAGACACCGTTCATGCGCTGCTCCGGCCGCATCGCCGAAGTACGTGATCTTAGCGTCCTCGCCGCCGAGCTCGACTGCCGTCGAGGTATCGGGAATGAGACGCCGCACGGCTAGAGGCGCACGCGACAACCTCCTGCACAAAAGGCGGTCCGATGCGCTGCGGATGCCCTCATGCCTGACCCCGTCAGAGCAAACGAAAACTTCGACTCACCGACAACATCGCGCAGCTGGCTCAGGTTCTCCTGCAGCGCCTTGCCGATCTCTGAGAAATGTCGCGCGTAATTCTTATACAGAATTTCATGCTGTTCCCCATAACGACCAGCTTAATTGTCGTCGAGCCGACGTCTACACCGACGCGAAAATGGTAATTCCACTATTACACCACCCATCATTTTCCATAGGAAAACGAGGGACATGTCCTCTTCCTTCATTCTATGTCAAATAGGAAAGCCCTTCTCAAGACTTTCCTATTTTAACGTATTTCATAAAGGAGATGTACAGCACAGACATCACAGCTCATAGTATTCTGTCGCGCTGTCCTGTCGACTGATATTGTACGGAGCGATGAGTTTCTTGAGTAGGTGCGCGCCTTCAGGAGGCGCGGATGAGCGGCTCCATCAGCTCTGGCTGGCGAATGACAGCGCGGATGAGCGACTTGCGCAGGGAGACGATACTCGGCGTCGAAGTCGCGCAGCGCATCCTCCATCTCCGCCTCGATGGAGACGGTGGGACTGTTCGACGGAATCAGAACGGCACTCCGCCCCTGAATCGTTACGAGATCGCCGAGGAACGGCGCGTAGACTTCGAGTCCGAGTTCCTCCTGGATACGCTCCTTCAGTGCCTCCTGTGCCTGCCCTTCGCCGTGCACCAGAAACACCTTTGCGGGACGCGGCGCAGTGACTGCACGCATCCACCCACGGTCTGCACCGCATCCGCATGGGCGGAGACGTCACGAGCACCTCGATCTTTGCCTGTGGCGATCTCCTCACCGAGGACGCGCACGCGCTTGATGCCGTCCACCAGCCGTCGCCGAGACTCCCCTCCGCCTGATAGCCGACAAAAGAGCACCGCCGACTCCGCCGAGAGATTATGCTTTCAGGTGATGGAGCACGCGCCCCGCGTCCGCCATCCCGAGGCGGAGAGGATGATCGCGCGAGCCCTCCGCCGAGTTGAGCGCACGTGACTCTGCCGCCGTCTCGGCGATGCGCACCTGCGGGAACGCCGGAATCATGCCTTCATGTCCGAAGAACGCAATCGTCTCCTCGTCGAACTCCTCGTAGTTTTTGAGAAAGACGCGCGTTGCCTGAATCGCAAGAGGACTGTCGATGATGATCGGGATGTCGTCGTCGAGACGTCCCTCCTTCCACAGATTGTAGAAGTAATGAGGAGCGTCTCGTGTTCGCCCGACGGCAAAGGACGGGATGATGACGTTGCCGCCGCGGTCCATCGTGTCGCGGAGACCTCGAGGGTGCCAGTCTCGCTTGTCGATAGTCGCGATGAATGCGGTCGCCATAGGTGGACTCGACAATGAGGAAGTCCGCCCCCGCGATCTGCTCCGGGTCGCGCAGGATCGGCTGATGCGGCTGTCCAAGATCGCCCGAAAAAACCAGTTTGGACTCCTGCATCCCCTCACGCACCACAATTTCGAGAGGATCGCCGAGCCGAGGATATGACCCGCATCACGGAACGTGACGGTGACATTCAGATCCACTGTTTCTTGATAGGGTACAGGTGTAAAGTGTTCCAGTGCCGCAAAGACATCTGCCCGTGTGTAGAGCGGGTGTGATTGGTTCCTCGCTGCGTCGTGCATTCTTGCGGTTTCAGCATCTCCGCGTCGCTCTCTTGGATATGCGCCGAGTCCGGCAGCATGATGCGCACGGTCGCGTGGTGGCACGCGTGGCGTCAGACGTTGCCCACAAAGCCCTCACGCACGAGACGCGGAATCCGCCCGCAGTGATCGATGTGCGCGTGGGTCAGAAAACCGCGTCGATCTCAGCAGGGGTTGAACGGGAATGGCTCATAGTTCATCTCGCGTAGGCGACGCGTTCCCTGATACATACCGCGAGTCCACCAGATACTTGTGGGTCGCCCGTATGAATCAGAGAGCACGAGCCCGTAACGACATGTGCTGCCCCTAAAAATTCCAGTCGCATCCGTCGTCCGTCCTTCCTACATTTCACTCGGATATATACGTATAAGATCTGGAATCAATCGAAAAATCGCGCAATTATCCGTGATTCCTTGATGCTTCATCCTGCTACACTGAGGGTGTATGAAGGAGAATGGAGGAAATGCTATGATTGATTCATCGGACTCGGCATCATGGGCGCAGCGATGGCGGGGCATCTCATCGACGCGGGCTATGCGCTCAGCGTCTACAACCGCACGAAAAAGCAAGGCAGAGCCTCTCCTTGCGCGCGGCGCACGTTACTGTGAGCCCAGGCAAAAGTGCGCGGCGGGACAGGATGCTGTCATCACCATCGTCGGTTACCGAAGGACGTGGGAGGAGATCTACCTCGGTGCTGACGGTATCCTCGACAACCTAGCCCCGGTGCATACGTCGCCGATATGACGACCTCCTCCCCTCGCTCGCCGTCCGCATCTATGAGGAGGCAAAAACGCGGTATCCATGCCCTCGATGCCCCCGTCACGGGAGGAGATATGGGAGCGCAAAACGCACACTAAACATTTTTGGTCGGCGGCGACGAGGACGCATCCCACGCCATGCAGCCCATCTTTGCCGCGATGGGCAAAAACATCGTCTATGAGGGAAAGCTGCGGGCGCGGGACAAAAGACCAAGGCAGCGAATCAGGATCGCCATTGCGGGGACGCTCGCAGGTGCCTGTCGAGGCATTTTGCCTAGGGCGCGCGCGCCGCAGAGCTTGATCCGAGAAGGTGTTTTCCTCCATCTCCGGGCGGTGCGGCCGCGAGCTTTCAGATGAGCAATATGATCCGCAAGGCACTCGATGGAGACTTCGCCCCCGGGTTCATGATCAAGCATTTCGTCAGGATAGTGAATATCGGTGCCGAGACGAGCCAGAATACGGCATCGACCTCCCCGTGCTCGAGCGGGTACTGCGTGAGGCGCGTTCCCTAGAGGCGAACGGCGACGGTACAGAGGGAACACAGAGTCTGTTGAAGTACTATGAATACCGCTAGAATATTGTTTTGTATGCGCTACTTAAAATGACAGAAAAAGCCCCGCCAAACGGCGAGCTTTTTCAGTACTCTGCTCGCCAAAGCAGTGCTACGTAGTAGTTACGAACAAGCTGCTGGAAGAACGACACCGGGTGCTCGCAGACCCGGGCACTTTGCCGGTGCCTGCGGGCTCTCGCGAGACATAGCCGCAGTTCAGGCACTGCCAGACCGATCTTCTCATCGCGGCGGAACACCTTTGCCCTCTTCCCACATCGAGAGGAGGATCTTATAGCGCTATCGGCATGCTCCTGCTCGATCTTGCCAATCTGCGTCGAAGAGGCGGGCAATCTTATCGAAGCCCTCTTCGCGCCACACGGGCAAACTCGGGATACATGCTCGTCCACTCGCTCATGCTCGCCAGCGCAGCATCGGCAAGGTTTTCCTTTGTGTCGCCGACACCGTGCACGAGCTTGAACCAGATCTTGGCATGTGCCTTCTCGTTGCGCGCCGTCTCGTTAAAGATGTCCGAGATCTGCTGATAGCCATCCTTCTGCGCCTGCGAAGCGTAGTAGAGTACTTCGTATGTGCCTGCGACTCACCCGCAAACGCTGCCCAGAGGGCTCTTTTCTGTCTGTGATCCCTTTTGGTTCCATCGTGTTTCTCCTTCCACAAATACACATATACATATATTACTCTATCAAAAAGTGCATTCTGCCCTGCCCAGAGGCGCAGCATATTAGGGAATCGGTATTTCCCTTAGGAAATCGCTGATTCTAGGCACGACTGACCAAAATATCGCAATCTCATCGATATTCTTCCTGCCGAAGAAAAAGCTCCTCCCTACAATAACGCAGGAACGCTCATGACGTTATATTTTTCTGCAGGTCAGAAATAGCGAATGTCGTAAATATCAGCACGCACATCCGCACGCTCCGCCGCAATGCGCTGCACGGCGGTGACCACATCAGGACACATCGTGCAGGAGAGAGACTATGAGCACCTTGACATCGGCAGGTGCTGTAATCTCGGCGATCTTCGCGCGCGTCTCAGGGGCGAATCTCCTGTCCGCCCTGCGACATTGTAGAGTGCGAGAATAAATGAGTTGAACTCATGTCCACCCGGAACGGCGTGGTGAGACGATCCCACTCGGCGTACCGTCCGCGTACAGAATGGAAATCCCCGGCTCCTCGCCGGACTCTATCGCGGTCTCCGTACAGCTCACCCATGGGCGACAGCTCCGCGAACTCATCCATAAAGCCGCGCAGCTCGGCCGAAAGCGCTGTTGTCAAAACGGCCGACCAAGCGAACCGTGGCGGCAAATTTATCAAAGACTGGCAGCAGCTGCTCGCGCAGCTCCTCGAGAGATGAAACCTTCCTCCTCATCACCGACAGCCGACTTCTTCCTCGATGGAGGCCTTGCGCCGCTCAAAACGCTTCGGATCCACCCGAGCGCGGGAAACGAGGGCAGCTTCAGGCGGTCATGGACCGCTGCCGCATGGCGCTCCGCCGAGACGGCACTGACGGCACCGTCGGATACTGCCGTCACTACCTGACGCAGGGACTTGATGCAGACATCGCCGGCAGCAAATACTCCCTTGATATTCGTCTCCTTGTCCTCGTTCGTGATGATGTAGTTTTGCTCATTGAGATCGATCAGCCCACGAAACAGCTCCGTATTCGGTACGTAGCCGGCAAAGACAAAAGACGCCAAAGGTCTCGCCCTCTTCCGCCGTGCATGATGTTCGAGTCTCCCCGTCGCGTTGCTTTGCGAAAGTCTGCATAGGAGATCATTGTATCGCCGCCGACACGCTCCACCACGGTGATTGAAGCGGACGCTGATGTTTTCGTAATCCGCGAGCGCATCACCATCGTCTGCGGTGCACGGAATTTGTCCCCGCGCACAATTATCGTAACCGTACGCCCATAGCGGGAAAGAAAAATACTCTCCTCAACGGCAGAAAGTCCGCCGCCGATGACGAAGATATCCATCCCCGTGAAGAACTCCGCATCGCAGGTTGCACAGTAGGCGACGCCGCGTCCACGGAACTCTTCCTCGCCGGAAAAGCCGATCCGGCGAGGATTCGCTCCCGTCGCGAGAATCACACTCCAGCGCCTGTACGGCACCAGCTGTCGTCTCTATTTCCTTCGATGTCCTGATCCAGCTTCGGTCCCGTGACCTCGGCACTGATGAGATTCCGCCCGAAGCCACGCGCCTGATGTTCCATCTGCGCTGCGAGCTCGGTGCCGCTCACCCGTCCTGTCCCGGATAGTTGACCACGTCGGCAGTGATGGTGATCTGCCCGCCGATCTTCTCCTTTTCGATGACAAGCACCTTGCACTTCGCGCGCGCTAGATAGATCGCAGCGAGACAGTCCTGCGGGACCGCCGCCGACAATCACGGCATCATACATATTTTCCACAAAACCGCCTCTTTTCCACCTCACGAGGAAAAAGCACTCACGACGCTCTCGCAAAGTGCCCCCCTCCATACGCTTAGAGTTTGCCGACAAGATCAAAGCTGGGCTTCAGCGTCTTTTCGCCCGGCTTCCAACGTGCGGGGGCAGACCTCATCGCCATGCTCTGCGACGAACTGCAGTGCCTGCACCTTGCGCAGGAGCTCCTTCGCGTTGCGGTACGACGTTGCCGCACTCACCTCAGCGAGACGATCTTGCCCTCGGGGTTCACGACGAAGCGTACCGCGCTCAGCGCGCCCGTCATCCTCGATGTAGACGTCGAAGTCACGTGCGAGCTTTTGCCGTCGGGTCAGCTGAGCATCGGATAGGTGATCTTGCCAACGAGCTCGGAGCTCTCATGCCACGCCTTGTGGACGAAGTGGGGTCGCAGGAGACACCGAAGATCTCGCAGCCGAGCTTCGGAACTCTGCATACTCGTCCTGCAGATCAGCAAGACTCCGTCGGGCAGACGAACGTGAAGTCTGCAGGATAGAAGAAGAACACCTCCACTTGCCCCTGAGATCCGCCTTCGTATGCCGTGAGACTCTCCCTGTGCGCTAGCCTTCTTCTGGAAAGCATCTACCTTAAAATCGCTGATTTCTTGTTGATGAGTGAGGCATGAATATCCTCCTTGTTGATGGAAACGGCCGTCCGTCATTCGCACGACCATCGTTATTCTCTTGATGGACACATCATAGCAACACGAAAGATTTTTCATGTCAATAGAAATTTATACTTTTAATAATTATTTTTTGTTTATATTGGATATCGTTAGAAAGTCGCACCCTCTACCCTATTTTTCCCAGCTGGAATCCAGCTTCCAGCTCACAGGGATGGCAGGTGCTGCACTTCTTTTGCTGACTGCGAATGATGCATTGAATGGCAGTCCGCACAGTTCTGCGGATTCTCATTGCCCGCCAGATGCACGGGATCGTGCGGGTTTTCCTTGCCGCCAGCGCGCCGTCGCCTGTTTGATTCCTCGAATGTGTGGCAGGGAGACACTGCTCATTCGTATAGCCGTACTTCGGCATGGGGTTTCTCATGGTTCCCCGTCACAAAGAGCCAGCCCTCATTCATCTGCTGGAGCAGCGTCGGCTCGTGACAGTCGTGGCAGAGTCACGCCTGCATCTGCGTGCTGCTTTCGCGAGCAGATTCCCCTGTGCATCAGCTGTCGTACTCGGGCTGCATGTTGTGACAGCTCACACAGAACGCAGGGTTCGCACTGACCTGTGAGAGAATGGCGAGTCCGCCAAAAGCCACACGCCGCAAGTACGATCACAAACACGAGCAGGGTGCGCGGCTCTTTCCATTTCTGAAACATCTTCATGGTTCTCCCTCCATCAGAGACTGTGCCGTAACATTGCCGACCAGCCGCCCATAGACGAGTGCAAAGGCACGACTGACGCCTGCCGTCACAACGGGATAGTCGACAAAGCGGGCCGCCCTGCTGTGTTGCCGACGGCATAAGAGCCCAGGGATGCCGTGGTACTCTCTGCATCAGTACGTTGCCGTCCTCAGGGTTCACCGTCAGCCCGCCCATGTTGACGAGGAGTGCGCCGCCAAGCATTTGCCCGCATAGAACGGCGGCTTCTCAAGGGGAAAGAGGCGCTTCGACGCCTTGCCGAAATCAGGTCCTGATGCGCATTGGCAAGCTCGTTATGAGTGCGATCTCCGCCAATATCGTACGCTGGACGGCAGGACGATCCGGTGCAAGCGCCGCCGCGAGTTCCTCAATGCTGTCCGCCTTGATAGCCCGGGCGTCTTGTCCAGATCCTCGCGAGAGGTATATGATGTCCGTCCGATCGCCCACTGACAGTCCGGCGGGAGTTTCGGGTTCTCGGCGACAGGGACGCAGTGGTTGACGCTCCGTGGGAAACGCCCATTGCTCCCCAGCTGCTCCGGCCAGTTGTCATCGAAGATCTGCCATGCATGGTTGCCGCGCTGACGATAAATGGCACGGAGAGCTGCTGTCCGCCAATGTCCTCGTTGACGAACCGCTGCCCATCGTCGTTGAGCGGGAGATGAGGCATCGACACCGAGCGGCCGCCGAGCGTATGGATCATCGGTGCGTGAGGTGCCGTCCTCGATCTTGCCGCCAGCCATGCCGCCATCCGATGCCCGTCGCCTGTATTCGTCGGCGTGTCCCATGCCGTCGCGATTCAGGGAATACGTTCAGATAGTCGATGGCTCACGGAACAAAATACGCCATCATTTCCTTGTTGTTGCCGTGGTCCCCTGTCGCCAGAATCACGGCCTTGCGTGCCGTACGCTGGACGATCTTCCGTGGATGTCCTCGCCGATCACCGCCGTCACGCGTCCGCCGTCCTCTTCACGGACGAGCTTCTTGGCACGTGTTGCATAGATGAACTTGCAGCCCTGCGCGAGACATTTCTCATAGACCAGCGTCAGCAGCGGCTCCTGACTCGGCAGGAGCGTCATGACGGTCGGATAGGTCGGGCTGTTCTCCTCGCTGCGATTGTACCCCGACGGGAGCGGATGAGTGCATCATCTGCGGGTTGATCTCGTGCGGTCGAGCTCTGTATCCGTCTCTTTCATCACAGTGGACGGCGGGCGCGAGGTCGAGCATCAGTCAAAGTCCTCGCCGCATTGCTCCGCCCAGTAGTTCCACATGCGCTGATCAGCACGGTAGCCCATCTGCTTCATATTTTCGAGGATGGCGGCATTCTTGTCAAAGCTGGTGCCCAGCTCCCGCTGATAGCGGTTGCCGAGTCGTGCCGAACTGTCCGCTGCGGCACTGCCATGTGCTCGCCGCTCCATGACAGGACAGACGCACCGTGCTCCGATGCTGCACGCGCCGCCGTCGTACCCGCAAGCCCTGCGCCGACAATGACAATGTCCGCACTGTACGTATCGCTGATTTTCTCCGCCGGAATCTCCGGTGCTGCCCCGAGCCATGCGGGCGGCGGCGGTGATCCTGCCGGAGCCTTTGGGCGGGATGAGGGTGATCGTTGGGATTTGCGGCGCAGCCCGTCAGCAGTGTCGGTGCGGCGACAAGCCCCCAGTGCAAGTGCGCTCCCCTTGAGAAAGTTGCGGCGGCTCAGTTCCGCGTTCTCCTTCATGGTATCCACTCCCTTCGCCCTCATTATAATGCGGTACAGCAGAATAAACACAAGCTAGTATAATATAGAAAACTTATATAAAAAGGCACGAAAGCCGAAAAGCTCTCGTGCCTCTGATCTGTTCACAGTCTCATCTTAAAGTCGTCATAGCGAAGCTGCGACGACGTCCCATTCTCCTGCGAGAAACGGCGATGATGTGCGGCAGCGGCATCCGTTGAACGTATTGTTCTTGACCATGGTATAGATTGCCATATCGCCGAATACGACGCGGTCGCCGATGCGCAGAGGAGCATCAAACGAATAGGTTCCAATCGTGTCGCCCGCCAGACAGGTCAGGCCTGCCAAGATGTACGTATGTGACTTCTCCCCGCTTCGCCCGCACCGACGACGGGCGGGCGGTGAGGCATCTCGATGACATCGGGCATGTGGCAGGCGGCGGAGGTGCTTAGAATCACGTTCCCGCCCGCCTGCACGTCGAGCACCTCGGAGACGAAAGCCCGCATTCAGCGCGACTGCCTCCCCGGCTCGAGATAGACCGCCACATCGTATATTTTTCCTGTACGCGGCGAATCAGCTTCTTGAGCGAAATATCGTAGCCCGCGCGCGTGATATGGTGACCGCCGCCAAGTTCAGCCACTTCATCCCATGGAGTACTTCGAACTTTTTCCTCCCACGGCATCAAGCGTCTGCAAGTGCATCCGCCCCCTGCTCCAGAGCGTATGAAAGTGCAGGCCGTCGAGCCCCGCGAGGAAAGATCGGGACGAAAAATCCGCAATCTTTACGCCAAGGCGTGACCCCGGTGCACACGGATCGTAGATGGCGAAATCCTGCGTCGGCACTCGGGGTTGATGCGCATCCACAGGACGCACCGTGCAGACGATGCCACGGTACCGAACCATTCCACTGGGAAAACGAGTTAAAGATGATATGATCGCAGATCGACGCAGGCTATTCAATCTCCTCATCCTCATAGGCGGGCTTAAAAGACGTGCTTTCTTTGCCCATCTCCTCCTGCGAGAGACGCGCTTCATAGATGCCGCTCGCTGTCGTCCCCTGCCAGATAGCGCCCAATCAGCGGATAGTAGTGATACATGGAGAAGCACTTTTGTGCGAGGGAGGATCGTTGCTCCCGTATCCTCTGCGACCTCGGCAAGGACTTTGGGGTTCTTCTCCAAAAGCTCCTCGCAGACGAGATAGGACGGCGTAGGAACCTCGTTCCCTCCGCACGCCATGCATTCGCCGCCATCAGTCCACCAGCACGGGGTCGTGGCTCTCCTGCCACGGCAGCCCCCACCGATTCAGCGCATCCATGAACGGATCCGGGATCAGACTCCTCAACGTTAAAGACGCCGGGTTTCCGCCACTTCCTGTCATGACCATCATCGCCGATCATCGCAGGCACGCCCGTGGTATAGGCGACTGCGCGATCCGACCTCGGCGCAGCATTTCTCATGGTCGCAGACATTGTAAAGATAGTAGTTCTTCTCTGCCGTCCTTCTTCGCGGAAGGGTGCAGCCGATGTTCGTCTTCCCCTTCGTCCGTCGGTCAAGGCTCGCAGGATCGGGCGGGACGGCCTTCAGGAACTGGAGCGGGATGATCTGCTTCCCCTCAAGTCAATCGGCTCGATCGAGTCATGCCGACATTCTCGAGACAGCGCAGGTGCGTCGAGATAGCTCTCGCCGAACGTCGCAGCGGATGCGCCTGATCCCTTGATGTTCTTCGCGGGGACTCCAGCTCCCTCGTGATGGAGGAGGTACATATCCTTTTGCCGACTTCGGCGAAGTCGTGACGCGCTGATCTCCATCGGCTTCGTCTCGACCCACGCACCGTTCTCCCAATAGCTGCCGTTTGCCGATACCTCGCGGATGTTGATCTCGGATTGAAATTCGTCGCAAAGGGGTAGCCATGGTCGCCGCCGTTGCAGTCGAGGATGTCGATGTAGTTGATCTCGTCAATTCATGCTTCATCGCATAGGCGCTGAAAACGCCCGTACCCCGAGGGTCAAAGCCCGACCCGGGAAGGCCGTCAGCCCTGCCGCACGGGAGCGGTCAGCATACGCCACTGCCAGCTGTACTCAAACTGCCGTATCCTCCGGCTCGTAATTCGCCGTATCCACTAGTGAACGCCCGCCGCAAGACACTGCATCCATGATGTGCAGATCACAGATACGGGGAGTGCCAGATTCAGCACGACGTCCGGCGCGAAATCGCCCAGTGAGTGCCGTCAGGGCAGAGCATCGTCTGCATCTACGGCAGCGGTGTGAATCTTCGTTTTACCGCCATCGGTTTTTGCCTTCAGCGCATCACATTTTGATTTCGTACGCGAGGCGATGAGGATCTCCTCAAACACCTCAGGATTCTGACGCATTTTTATGCAGCAACGCTCGCCACGCCGCCCGCACCGATAATCATCGCTTTTCTCCAGCGAAAACTGCCTCCTTTTATGCTCTCTATCATACAACGGGAGAGGAGCCACTGCAGAGCAGTGACTCGTCGGTACACAACGTCCGTTATGAACCAGCTTCGTGGTCTCCTCCGCCACTCCTGCGACGGCCCGCAGACGGCTGCGACGCGCCGACGATCTCCCTCGTCGATGCCGACTGCTCCTGCGATGCGCCGCGAGACGGACTCCTGACTGCTGCTCCGCGCTTGCCATCGAGGCTGACCTTGTGGATCTCCTCGATCTGGGCGCTGTGCGGTCTGCGCCTCGCTCGTCCATCTGGCGGATGCCGCGTGATCCCCTCGACCCCGCCACGCTGCTGGATCGCCGCGAGCAATCGACTGGAACCACCTCGTCCGCCGTGCGCACGGAGGTGCAGTGCAACCGACATGCTCCATTGCCGCGCTTGCCCGCCTCGACGGCGCGCTCCATATCCGCCTGCAACGGACGTCGCGATCTGCGAGGATGCGCTTTCGAGAACTCTCGCCCGATTCCTCGGCGAGCTTTCGCACCTCGCGGCGACGACCGCGAAAGCCGCACGTCCGTGCTCGCCGCACGCGCAGCCTCGATGGCGGCGTTGAGCGCGAGCAGGTTCGTCTGGTCGGCGATGCTTGCCGATGACCTCGACGCTGTTGCTGATCTCCTCGGGCTCTTGCCGAGTGCTGAGATTGCGGCATCGACTGTCGAGCCGTGTCGGTCTGCTCCATGGTTGACGACTTCGTCGATGGAGCTACGCCCCTCGCGTACGCGCTCGACGGTATGCTGATACTTCGGCAGCATCCGCCTGTTTCGCCATATCGGCTGCATGCCCGGAAATCGACGTTGCCGCTCCTGCCACCGAGGGTGGACGAGGTGGACTGCCGCCTCCGTCCCTCGGCGATCTCGACGTCGACGCGGCAACATGGTTGGATGCCTCTGCGTCTGATGGGATGCCTCCGTGAGCCCTCTGCCGAGTTCGACAGCTCTGCGGCGTTGGACTGGATCTTCTTTGATCAGCACGTTGAGCGTATGGCGCATCTGTGCCAAGCCATCGAGCTGCCCCATCTCATCCTGCGACGTAATGGTGCGCGGCATCTCGCGCAGGTCGCCACTGTTGATGGTCTCACAGACGCGTACCGCCTTTTTGATGTTGTCTGCCAAAGCTATTCGAGATATGAAGATAACGCCCGAAACAAGGATCACAATGATGGTCAGCCTGCAAGCACCAGCAGGAGGTCATGGGCATTCGCAAAGGATTTGCTGTTCCGACGCCTCAGACGCGCAGCCGCAGCGCCGTCGTCGAGATGAATCGGCACAAGAACGCCCGTCATCTCTCGCCGGACTCACGCTCATAGTGGACGAGCGTCGGCTGATCCTTGTCGAGCATGGACTTAAAGCCATCCACAAGATCCTTTGAGCTTAGCGCCGAATTCTCCTTGCACCAAAATCAGCTTGCCAACCTGTGCCTCCTCGTGAGGATGGATCATCACGATGCCCGACTCATCCATCTGGCACCTGTGTCCCGTGCGGTAGGGGCTCATCTTATAAGGAAGCTCGTCGAAGCGCGACAGAACGACTGTCCCGCGACCACGCCGACGACCGGTACGTTCTCCTTTACAGGAACACCGATGACTGACGATCGCCTTCCCTGATGTCGCAATGATCAGTACGAAGTTTGCCGTCTTCTGTGAACTGCCGCCAAAATAGCCGCGATCGAACGGTCGACGAATACGCTCCGTATCAGATTCCGACACCGTTCCGATCGAGGGTATACCCATTCGAAGACCTACGTAAAGGACTGCACCGCCTGCGGGGCAAGTTTTCCTCATCGCTGCCGTGCAAGTCATTGTCCTCCGCGAGGATCTCAAGTACACCACATTCGTCTCAAAGGACGCGCTGCACCTCAAGTGCCATACCTTGCCGACCCTTTGCCAATCGTATCTCCGCGTTGTCAGTGAGCATGTTGCTTGCCATTTTAGCTGATGCCAAGAACGAAATCCGACCAACATCACTGGCAGCAGCGATGCCAGCTTTGTCCGAATGGATCTGAACTGCATGATATCTCCTCCCACATCGCCAGTTCCAACGCAGAAATAGTATCATGTATTATAATTCTTTGCAAAATAATTTTAAAAGCAACAATATGATCGTATTACGACATGAACGCTTTCTTTTCTGCATCTATGACAGCGGGAACGAGTTGTGCTATAATGTTTTCGTGTATTTTCATTTTAAGAAGCGATACGACAAAAGGCAGAAAGGATTAGCCACATGGCTGTTCACGTAATTAACGAGTCGCGGCGCTGCCTCCAGTGCAAAAGCCGCTGTATGCCGCCTGCAGGGCTGCCCTGTGCAGAACAAATGTCCCTGAGATGATCCGCCTCTTCCTCGACGGGAAGATCAATGAGGCGGGTGCGATGTCTCTACGACAACAACCCCATGAGTGTGAAACGTCCTTGAGTCTGCGACCGCGATGCCCAGTGCGAAGGGCACCTCCATTCAGGGACGACGCGGCGCACCATCCAGATCTCAAGCATCGAGCACTACATCTCAGACACTTATCCTCGACAAACTCGTCCTCGCGCGCAAGTCCCACGGCAGGACACACAATGTCGCCGTCATCGGTGCGATAGTACGCGGGCATCGTCGTCAGTCGACGAGCTTCGTACACAAGAAAGGCTACGGCGTGCCATCTTCGAGCGGATGCAAAAGATCGGCGGCATGCTGCGCTACGGTGATCCTGACTTTCGTCTGCCTTTTCGCCCCTCGACGCTTGACCGCTGCCGCCGAGAGACTCCTGACGCTCGGCATCCACATCCCGTCCGAACACGACCATCGGCGGGGCTTGTCAGCGTCGACGATCTCTCTCTCGCGACGGCTGTGATACCATCTTCAGCAGGGACAAGGTGCATGGCGCGCCAAGAGTCTCGGCATTCATGGCGAGACGCCCGGCAACCGCCACTTTGCCGTCAACTATCTCCAGAACCCCGATGTCTACCACCTCGGCGACCGCGTCGTCTGTCATCGGCCTCGCAACGCTCCGCGATGGATGTTGCACGGGCCGGCAATCCGCAAGGGCAGCCGCTACGTCACGATCTACGCACGGCGCAACGGCATCTCCGGCGAGCGCGACGCGAGCTGGAATATGCACTCATGGACGGCTGCGAGATTCAGGGTACGCAAAGGGCATTCACTCCCGTCACGCCCGAGGGGTCCCGCGATGTATGACCGCGTCTTCGACGAGAATCGAGAGTCTCATCGGCGAGGGCGAGCCGTATCTCATCCCCGCCGATCGAGTACGGTCATCGCGGCAAAGTCAGGCAGCGAAGGACAAGATCGTACGGCGCGACGACGGGCATCCGCTTTAACGAGGAAGGGGCTGGTCAAGGTCGATGAGAACGGCATGACCGACCGTGACGGCGTATTTCCTCGGCGGGTGACGTCGTGTTTCCGGTACTTCCTGTGAATGTCGATGCGGGTCGTCAAGGAAGCGAAGCATACCGCCGACGCCATGATCCAGCAATACCTGAAAGCGCGCGGAAGCCAACATGTAACCGCCAAGAACATCCGTAAGGAATCGCCAGATAAAATGAAGTCTCGCCAGATTGGCGTAGATGTCCGAACAAGGTGGAAAACCGGACGCATAGGCACGTTATGTGGAGGATTTTCCGCGCCGAAGTGCGAGCGAAAGATGCGCTGGGAAGTACTGATAAAAGTGAAGGTCCGTCGAATTGGTGGCGGATGTCCTGTCAGGAACCAGATGAACCGGACGCATAGCGCTGTGGAGGATTTGTCGTACGCAGACAGGGGCGAAAAGATGATGCTGAGACGGCGGTGCTGGAGTTTATCAGTACTTCCCCTAAGATGACAGTGCTGAGTTTATCAGTGGTTCCGCAATTCTCAGAAGAAAGGAAGAGTGCCGCGAGCGCGAACGATCACGGGATTACCGGACCTCGTCCAGAAGTCAGGATGGCAAAGCCCCCTGCACCTACACCGACGCCGAGTGTGGAGGAGTTGGTGCGGATGGCGCGAGCGGACGCCACGAGATGCGCAGCGGTACGGACATCTCGCGCGCTACACCCTCACCAGCGGTACAAACGGCTGAAAGGCAGCCACGAGAACAAACCGTGAGCAGCAGCAGATGCTCACGCAGAACTGAAGGTGCTCGGCTGGATTTCTCGGACGTAAGTGAGCGCGAGGTCGTCGCGGAGATCGATCAACGAAGCTGGAGAGCCACACCAAAAGAGTGATTTTACCCGCGCAGCGAAAACGGCAAATCTCATCACGGTCTCCATACAGAGCTGACGATGGATCTCGACACACCCGTCTCCATCTACTATAAGCTGGTCGGCGAGGCTACATCATGCCAGGTCCGTCGATACGACACAGCAGCAGTTTGGGCGATACTCTCCTTCATCGGTGGCGAGCCACCATTCGTGCGCGTACAGGTCTTTCGCCGACAAGCTGCTCATCAAACGTTCCGGCCTGATGAAGAGCATCCTCGGGTGCGCGCATGATACAATGAAGGAATATGCGGCGCGCTTTACCCCTGCGGAGGGATAAAGAGCAGCCGCCGCTCGTCCACGGCGGACTGGCGGGCCATGCGCTGCTGAAACGGCTGCGACGCTCTCTGACGCGCGTGCGGCGTTCATCTCTCGGCGGTGAGGCATCTGCTCGGGCAGCGCGCGATGTGCCGCTATCTGTCGTCTACGATGCTCTGCGCAACGGTGCACGTCTCCACCACTCGCCGAAGCATCAAGGAGGGGGATGATGCGGGCGAGCTCTACGATGACGCGATCGCCAATCCTCTCCGCCATGCGCAAGCCGTCTTTTGCCGCCTGTGCCCCGCCGCGGCACCGTCGAGCAAACGGTCAGCGCCTCATTGACTATGGCGCAGTACGGAACGGCGCCGACAGAATCTCTGGAGACAGCTTCAAAACGGTCATGCTACACCCATGCCGGCGACATCTGTCAGGCTGTTCCTCCTTCCCGCCTCACGCGCCAGAAGATTACGCGCCCGCCGTTCCTCTTCTATCGGCGTCTGCGCGCAGGTCAGCCCTTCTATATGTTCTTACTTCACAACGCGCAGTCAGCCTCGTCAGAGCATCGGAGATGCTGACTCAAGCGTGGCGGGCAGCACGGTCCTATACCCCACATCGCGGGAACGCGAAAGCGCGGTGCGAACGACGGCAGGAGGATGCGTCTCGCAGCCGAGTCCGCGTGCAGATGAAAAGGAATGTGCCGAGCACGCCGTGACTCGTCGACCTCGCATACGCCCATGCGCGCATCAGCGTCCCGCACGGTGCGCGTGCCGAGTTTCAGAAGCGGCGGTCGAACGGTTCTCCACGTCTCCCACATGGTGAGCAGTGTCGTCGGTGAAATTAAGCTCCGCATTACGCACCCATGGACGTCCTGCGTGCCTTACATCTCCCGCCGGCACTGTCAGCGGTGCGCCGAAGCTGCGCGCCATGGAGATCATCCACGAGCTCGAGGCCGCAGGAACGGCTTTTACGCGGAAAGACCGTCGGCTGCTTACGGACTTTCGCGGCAACATGGATATGTGCATCACCTCCTGCGCACCATGTGCATCGAGCGCGACGACACGGCAACCAGTCCAGGCGGGAGCGGGCATCGTCAAAGACCCGTGCCCGAAAAGCGAACACCGCGCATCCTGCAGAAGGCAAAGGCAGCTCTCTTTGAGGTGGTAGAGGAGGGTCCGGGAACAATGCTGCTTTTCGTGATAACCACGACCCTTTACCCATAACATCCATCAGCTGTTCAGCGACATCGGCGCGCAGGTCGAGGTCATCCGCAGCGACAAAAATTTCCATCGATGGGATTCGCGCGAACGGCTTACCGCGGCATCATCATCTCGCCTGGTCGGCATTTCCCAGGACGCAGGCAGGTATCTCTGGAGGAGGTCATCCGACAGCTCGGCGGCGAGATCCCGATTCTCGGCATCTCGCCTCGGGCATCAGTGTACCATCGGCGAGGGTCTTCGGCGGGCGCGTCGTCGCGCGCGGAGAAATCGTCCACGGCAAGACATCCCCAACCGTCACTCCGGCACGCTACCGCGATATTCCGAGATCCCCACAGAGGTCGCGCGCGTTACCACTCCCTCATCATGCGCGCGAGAACTGCCCGATGTGCTGGACGGCGACGAGTCAGCTCGACGACGGGCCCGATCACGGGTGCGCTCGCCATCGCTCACCGAGGGCATCCAGCTTTCATCCCGAATCCATATTGACGCCCGAGGGGCGCAGGATGATGCTGGAACCATCGACGGACATCGTGCAATATGAGCGAAAAACGATGTGACGATGATCCTCCTCATCAGCGACCTTGACGGAACACTGATTCCGCGTCACGAGGCACGCCGACGAGAATCTTGCGGCACTCAACGCATTTACTGCGGCGGGCGGACCTCTTGCCGCCGCAACAGGACAGCGCACGCCTGCAGCACTCCCCTATCATCTGGACGGCATTGCCGCCAACGCCCTGAGCATCCTCCAGCGGGGCCAATGCTGAAGGATTTGACGGGAGACCGCGCGCTCGAGGTGCGCACACTGGACGCAGGACCTTCGGCGCACATCTCGCCGCGCGGCGTCCTCTACCAGCGTTTCCGCGTGCCTGCGTCGAAGTCTACCACACGAGAGGCGCTGCCGCATCATCAGCCCCGAGAGAGACGACGATCCGCGCTCCCTCACGGATGGAGTTCCCACAACGTCAGCCATAGCGGAACTCCGCGCACGAAGACGAGACATGGCTGGAAGTTCTTCATCTGTGACGCGCCCATCAACTCTCAAATTCGTCGAGGCGGCTCAGCCGCGGAGCTCGGCGATGTTCGACACAAATCCGCACGGTCGTTCTACTCGGAGGCGAACTACCTCGAGTGTCCCGCCCGGCATGAGTAAGGCGCGATGCAGAGGTGCAAGCGGACCATGCCGCAGTATGCGGGACGCCGCATTATCGCCTGTGGTGACTACGAGAACGACGTCGAACTGCTGCGCATGGCAGATATCGGCATCGCTCGAGGACGCAGCCGACGCGGCAAAGGAGTGCAGCAGACCGCATCGGCACCGTTTCATGCCGCACTCCGCTCATCCCGTGGATTCTGGTCGAGTACTATAGAAATTTACAGAAGATACCGCCGGACCAGATGCAGAAAGAATTTCTGCACCCGTCCCACTCTTTCTGCTCTACTTCGCGGCGTCTTCTCCGATCCAGAAGTACGCGATGTCCCGACGGAATGCCGGCACCTGATCCATGGCAGGGATTGGCGAGACACGCGCCGAGAGATCCGAGATGGGCGCAGAGGAGAGATCGCCGCGCACCGGCACGCATGCTAACGAGCTCCATCGCGCAATCGGCACCGGAACAACGCTCTGCGAGCCCCTGCAGGAACGGTGCGGTAGACGAGCAGGACAGCGAGAATACGGCACGTCGAACCGTTGACGGTGAGGAAGGTCCGCCCATAGGCGGTAACCTCCTCTCGCCCCCGTGCATCTGCGCTGAGCAAAGAGTGCGGAGCAGATGCATTCCAACGATAAAGCAGAATACCGATGGCGACGGCAAAGGCGACTGAGCATCTTGAGACAGGCGTGCACGCCCGCGCGAATGCGCGCATACTGCTGTGCACCGCATGGTTCTGTGCCGTATACGCCGCCATGGCATAGCCGAAGAGACGCGGCGCGACGGCGACGGCGTCGATCTTCTGCGTTCGCCGCGTATGCCGCACGGGCGTGCGCCGAGGTTGTTAAAGGGACAACTGGAGGATGATCGCACCGGGGGCAATCACGGAGGACTGCAGCCCCCATTGAAGCCCAGTCGCAGATGCGCAGCGAGGAGCGAGGCATCTGGTTTAAAGTCCTGCCGCACGGGCAGAGTGCGGGGATGCGCCGCCGCTATAAAGGAAAAAGACGAGCTACTCAACGCCTGTGCAGCGACCGTCGCACCCGCCGCGCCCGGGATGCCAAAATCCAGAACCAGTATGGCAATCGGCCCAAGAGACGACATTGGATGGCAAGGGTAATGCCCAGAATGACTGTCGGTGTCGTACTGTCCCCGAGGGCATGGATGAGACAGTTCTGCAAATAGAGCAGAAGAAATACCATCAGCCCCTGCAAAGATGATGGAGAAAAATCCACCGCCCCATCTAGAATCTCAGGCGGAGTTTCGCTAGGATGAGCAGCGACTAGCGCCAGCGGAAAGACGAGTGGAGTCAGGAAGTGCTGTCAAAACATGCCGAGCAGGATACACGTCGCTGCACTGCGGCGTACGCCCGCGCATCGTCCGCGCCGAAGCGCTGTCCCGCATAGATCGTGATCCCCGTGCAGAACCCCATAATGAAGCCGAGCGCGAGGAACATGAGACTGCCCGTACAGCCAACGGCGGCAGGTGCATTCACCCCAAGGAACCGCCCGACGATGAGCGTATCGACAAAGGAATCAGAGCTGCTGCATCATATTTCCTGCAATCAGCGGCAGCGCAAAGAAAAAGATCAGCCGTCCGGGGTCACCCGCTGTCATATTCTTCGTCATTCGAGATACCTCGTCACAATGGTACGCAGTTTCTCTTGAAAGTACACGGTATTCGTATAGAGCACCCCTGCGTTTGGCGCGAACTTGATAAGATAGAGCTGCGGATCGCCGCTCACCCAGAAGTCCGTGGGATACGGTGTCACCCGTGATGCCCTGCTTTCAAAGTTGAGAACGGCGCGCGGCAGATGGAACGCAGAGGTCACGAGAATCAGATGACAAAGCCCTCACGCCGCAGGATTTCCGCCGTATAGCGCGCGTTCTGCCCCGTCGTGAGACTGCGCGTCTCCACATAGATCATATCGTCCGGCACGCCGGTGAGCGCAGGACGCGCCGCGCGATCTCCGCCTCCCAGAGCCCGTATCACTGAACACCTGCCCGCCCGAGAGCAGGATTGGCGGATGTGTGCGCAGGTGAAGGCGATACACCGCGAGAAGGCGCGAGGACGGGCTCTGTAGAGCATCCCCATGCCGTCCATATCCTGCACATCCGCGATTGCCCGCCGCCGAGCACTGATGATGATATCGCCCTGCGGCGCCTCGGGCGCAGGATGCGTCCGCTCGGCTCCCATCAGGCGATCCGATACGGCCGAGGAGAGATGGAGCATAGTGACAGCGCACCGAGCGGCTGGCAGCACGCAGATTGATGTCGCCTCTTCCATAGTGACGCAGCCTAGCAGCAGAACAAAAATCCCCGGCGGCAGAATCCATGCCTGCCCGAAATTTCTAAAATACAAATCATCTAACACTGTCCAATCACGATTCATTTCGATATATTAGAAAAATCGAGACAGCAACCAAGTCTCTCACAAATATACAGCCTGCAGGTGCCCACCCTCTTATAGGATCTTTTAGGATCTGCTAGCACGGGAGGCAATAAATCCGCCGCAATACTGCTATCGAGGGAGGCTTTGAGTTCAGCCACCATCATAGACACTCTCCTGTTGACGCATCTCTCATTCTAAATATGGTTTGAGTTCACGCAGACTGCATTACGATTTGAAAGATTTGTCTATCGGCATCATAGTGCATCATTGGCAGTGTCTCATGTCGCGTTTGCTATCTCCGTGTTGGTGAAAAATCTCGCTTGATACCATGAAACGCCCAAACGAGAAGGATATGACGGTAATCGCAGAACCTATTCTCGCACAAAAGCGTCGGAACTCGGCACAGATTCGTCGGATAGAATCATCTTACTTACAGTGAGCTTATCAGATGACAATATGCATTGTATTGTTCACAGTCTTGCTGATTTTTACTTCACGATGCATCTACCATGAGATATGCGCGTGCAACCCATGACAGGGTGATTGTTGGTTCACGCTCTGTAGGAGAAGAGAAAAGTATTTGTAATCCGAATACTAGATGAATATACATGTATTTCTTTTCAGATACTATCGTTTATTCCAAAATTGCAGCTCTTAGATGCCGCCATGGATCAAGAAGGAGAAGTTTTCTGCTAATGAAATAAAACAAGTAACAAATCAACAAGAGATGCGATGTGAAATTAAATACCGACGGGATTGTTATTCCTCGATAACTTTGACAATACAATTTGATATATCCATGATTGTTACCGAAGAACATATTATTTCTGACAAAAGCAAAAACATCCTGATAAAAAGGGACAAAGAGACGAATAGATATCACTATCCAGCGGAAAGATTTTTATGAGACCATATAAACATGGTGTAATAATACAAACCGACTCGGAGAGGTATTATATTTAACGGACAATAGCGTAGAACACCTTTTTAACATTGAAAAAGGGTCAGTATTATGCAGGAGCGATGTCAGATGACGAGTTAATCTTAGCTGAAGAGCAGGAGAATTAATCATTAGACACTTTTGTGGACAATGAGAATTTCTGATCATATAGGGATATCAGAGGGATATTTAGGAAGAGGCGTTTTAGTGTCGATGATCCCAGAGGGAGTGGAGGTTCATTTCTGGAAAATGATTCGTCTATTATGGATCTGGTGCGAGAGGAAAGCCCTGAGTTTTATAGACCATTTATTTATGATAGGGCATACAGAAAATATAAGGTATCTGCCGAAAATTTGCAACAAACGTTTTCTTTATCATGGTCAAATTCCCCTATCGAAAGGCATACTTCAATGACTTAGAGTTACTGCTTGATTCCTATCGATGAAGATGTAGATGTTTTTACGGCACAACCCAATCTACTCTTGCCTAAGAAAAGGGAATCTGAAAATTCGTTTCAGGGAGGAATAACGCATGGACAAACAGATGGTAGAAGTATTAAACAATATTCACTTTGCAGAGAGATATCAAGCGCTCCGCATACAGTATTCTTTTGATCTAAAAGAGAGCTTTAAAAACTATGATAATCAGTATGTCTTGAAAATGCTTCAGGAGATAGGTTATACGGCTGCAAAATATAGGAAAAGAGAGAATTTTTCAAGCAAAAAAGAGCAACATATACGAGTTTAGATACCATATATTTATTAAGTCTGGTATTGCTGAGTTGATGTGGTATGCTATGAAAGGATAATAAATATTATGAAGGGGTACTTTCCCAAATTTAGAATATGAACTGCTGAATTTAGAAAATGGAAATCATCTGCCAATTTTTCCGCAACTACGAGGATCTCCACGGAATTCTCACACTTGCATTCCAGATGCGAAATGACAACTGGAGTTTTTGAACGTATACGTGACCCTACTTTGAAAAATACCCAGCGCCCCTCTACCTCTCTCATCCCTCTTTCTGTCTCTGCCATCCCATGCACCTGCACAGCAGGAACAGCTCGATCCGTCACGGGCGCAGGAAGGGCGGCGATGGTGTCTGGGGAACAAACGGATGGTATCGCCCCATTGCAGACAGGTGGCGGACAAAGAGCCGCGATAACAATTACAGCAAGGTCCATGTAGTCGTTTAGGGAAGCACTGATACTCGGCACAACCATCTGCCGCATCTTTTTCGCCCGCTGTTAGCAGATCCTCACATAGCCCTCGCTATGCGTCCGGTTTGCTCTCAATCGGACAAAATCTCGCCAATCTGGCGGTCTCAAACTCTATCGCGATTCCCTAAGATTTACTCAATTTATGATCGAAAAAGGAAAATACGCGATATTTAGAATATAGCGTTCTTCTGCGCGCTTCGTATCATGTATCGATATGTGTATGGACAAAGGAGAGATTCACTCGCGGCAATCATCGAATCAGAGCACATTGATGCCGAGAAGCGCTTTGGCGGCAACGGTACGATCCATTCAGAAGCTCCTCACGCCGAAGGAACTGGACGGCAAGTGCGCCATGTTTCGCGCGTGCGACGATCCGCCCCATGCGTCGATGGGCGCACACAAGCACGAGGGGCAATGGAGACGTATCACATCCTCTCGGGACATTAGCCCGCTACAACGACAATGGCAAGGAGATCGAGATCGGCGCAGGTACGACAACATTCTGCGCGGACGGCGAAGTGCGCGATTGCCAATGCCTCGAGACCGAGGATCCCTATCTTTGCATGGCGCTGATTATCAATAAGTAATTTCCGTAGAAAAGCGACTGCTGTACGTAGTTTCCCTGCGTACAGCAGTCGCTTATATTTGATATGTTCACTCATACCGCAGGGGCGTCGATCGGGTCGAGGCGTGCGGCTTTGCGGGCGGATAGATGCCGAAGAAGAGTGAGATCCGACGGCAAAGGAGAGGAGACGAGGATGGGCAGGACAGCAATGGTGGTTTTCAGTCCGCCGAATCCGCCGATTGCCTTCGAGATGGAGATACGAGGATGATGCCGAGCACACCGCCAACGATGCCGATGACCATGGACTCAATCATGAACTGCATGAGCACGTTCGATGAGGTTGCGCCGAGTGCCTTGCGGATGCCGATCTCACGCGTACGCTCCGTGACGGAGACCATCATGATGTTCATGATGCCGATGCCGCCGACGCAGCGAGATGCCGCGATCGAGCCGAGGAGGAGCGTCAGCACTATTCGTGTTTTCGGTAAAGCTCCCATGAGGCTGGTCATGTTGCGGACGTTGAAGTCGTCCTCCGCGCCCGTGCGGATGTGATGCCGCTGACGCAGGAGGGTCTCAATTTCCGCCTGTACCTCATCCATTTTCTCGGGCGAGGAAACCCTGTATATTGATGGAGTGCACGTGCGTGATGGCGAGCATACGCTCCTGCGCCGTCGTCAGCGGGATGTAAATCACATCGTCCTGGTCCTGTCCGATGGACTGGTCTTGCTCGCCGTAATGCCGATGACCTTGAACGGCTGATTGTTGATGCGGATATTCTTTCCGACAGGATTCTCCGTGCCAAAGAGGTTGGACGCGACCGTCGGGCCGATCACCGCAACGCGGCTGCGTTTCTGCATATCGCTCGTCGTAATGAATGTCCCGTTCTCCACCTTCAGCGAGCGGATCTGCATCAGCTCCGGCGTCACGCCATCCACCCTGCGTATTCCAGTTGAGGGTTGCCGTTCACGACCTGATAGGAGCTCGAGACGGTGGGCGATACCTAGTCAATACTTTGATCTTGCTCTGAATCGCCTTCGCATCGTCGTATTTCAGGGACTTTCGCGTGCCCGCCTTGCCGCGCACACCGCCCTGATTGGACGAGCCCGGCATGACGATGAGCATATTCGACCTGAGACTCGCGAAGGAGTCCGAGACGCTCGTACGCACGCCCATGCCGATAGAGACCATGGCGATGACCGCGCCGACGCGATGATGATGCCGAGCATCGTGAGGAGGGAGCGCAGCTTGTTGGCGAGCAGTGCGTTCACTGCCATGCCGAAGCATTCGCTAAACAACATCCATCCGACCCCTTCCCCTCATCGCGTGTGATCTTCCCATCACGCACGAGAAGCTGACGGCTCGCGCGCAGGGCAATCTCCGGCTCATGGGTGACGAGGGATGATCGTGTGTCCCTTTTCGTGCATTCGCTCAAAGATATCCATGATCTCCGTCGTGGACTTCGTATCGAGGTTGCCCGTCGGCTCATCCGCCATGATGATATGCGGATCGTTGACGAGAGCGCGGGCAATGGCGACGCTGCCGCTGTCCGCCCGAGAGCTCGTTCGGCGGATGCTGTCCGCGATCGCTAAGCCCACGGCGGCGAGCATCTCCTGTGCGCGCTCCGTCCGCTCATGCCGCCCCACCCGCATAGACGAGCGGCAGAGCGACATTGTCGAGTGCCGAGATGCGCGGCAGCAGGTTGAAGTTCTGAAAGACGAGCACGATCTTCTTGTTGCGCGTCGTCATGGCAAGCGCATCGTCGTCGAGACCCGCCACCTCATCGCCGTCGAGTCGATACGACCCCTCCGAGGGACGGTCGAGGCAGCCGAGGATGTTCATGCAGCGTGGTTGCCCGAGCCGGAGGGTCCCATGAGCGCAGCGAACTCCCCGCGCCGGATATCGAGGTCGATGCCGTCCAGTGCGGCCAGCATCTCACCGCCGATGCGGTAGACCTTGCGGATGCGCGCGAGCGAATGGTGCTCGTCTGCTTTGCATCATGCGACCTCCGATCACATCGGCGGAGGGCCGCCGTGATCCTTCGTGCTGCTCGTCGATTTCTTCGCCGATGGCTGTTGACGATGCGCTCGCCCTCACTCAGCCCCGACAGGGATCTCGACATACTCATCGCTGAGATCCCAGTCTCAACATACCGCTGTTCCTGTGTCCCGTCGTCGTTCAGCACGAGCACGTACGCCCCTGCCGCATCCGTCTTGAGCATCGAGAGAGCGGCACGACGGGAGCGTTATCGCTTATCCGCTGTGTCGATGACGACACGCGCCGTCATAACAGGGAGAAGGAGGTTGTCGGATCATCCACATCCAGCGTGACATAGTAGTAGATGACGCTCGCACTCGATGCGGCGGAGGAAGAACTCGACGAGCTCGTATCCCAACTGTTTGTCACATCCGTCTGCGAGATCTTGGAGACGCGTGCTGTAAATGTCTTATCCGTAAAGGCATCCACACTGAACGTCGCACTTTGTCCAGATGCGAATATTGCCAATGTCCGTCTCATCCACCTTCGCCTTGATCTGCTTCTTTGAGAGGTCTGCGATGCGCATGATGACCGTTGGATTATCCGACCCCTGCACCGCCATCGTCCCTGCGTTCTTCGGCTCGCCGACGACCACGCCCGAGATCGGTGCGGTGATGATCATCCATTCGCGTCGGAGTTCGCCTCCTCGAGCGTGGACTGCGCCGTATCGTAGTTGTACTCTGCATCTCAAGATCGGATTTCGACTTTGCGCCGATGCCTCCAGATAGCTCATACGGTTTGTACTTCGCGCGCGTATTCGTCACGCGATACTGTGCCCGATCGCGCTTTGCCTCCTAGTCTTTCGCCGTCGAGGGTGGCGACGATCTGCCCCGCCGTCACGGTATCGTTCTCCTGACGAGCACGGAGCTGATGCGCGCCGTGATCTTCGAGCTGACCTCAGCGGAGTCCACGGGGCGGATCGTTCCTGTCGCCTCGACGGTGGACTTGATGTTCATGCGCTCGGCGACGACCGTCGGAACGTCCTTCGCCGCTTCGTCGCACGCTCTTCGTATAGTAGGCATACCGCCGCCGGCAATCAGGGCGGCGGTCAAAACAGCGATGCCGATGATTGTTCTGCGTTTCGATGATTTCTCCCCGCGCTGCCGCATCCGTCCCTCAGCGTATGCCGCCCGCGCCGCCGTACGCTCCTCATCTGTCACGGCGGGCAGTCCCTCTGCTGCCGCATGCCCTCCGCAGAGGTTCCTTCCCCATCAGGCTCTCCACCTGTGCGCGATAGCGTGCATAGTCGTATCGTGCGCTGAGTGCATTTTGCCGCGCTGTCGTGAGCGCGGTCTGCGCATCGAGAATATCAAGGAGTATGCCCTCGCCCGCACGGTAACGTTCCGACTGCAATACGGTAATCCTCCTCGCCTGACGCACGGCATCCCCCGTCGAGGTAAAGCGCTGCTCCGCCTCGCGCATATTGGAGATACGCCTGCCGCAGATTCAGATCGATGCTCTCCACGGTTTTTCGTGACATTCAAGAGGGCGATGTCACGCTCCGCCTCCGCCGCGTCGATGGCATCGCGCGTCACACTACTGTCGAAGATGTTCCAGTTCACACCGACCGAGGCAGACACATCAGAGGACGTGTCGCTGCGCGGACGAAACTGGCTCGTCAGCCCCGTGCCGAGGGTCGATTCACCGTCGGTTTCTTCCCCGCGCGCAGCATATCCACCGCCAGCTCGCGCTGCTGCAGCGTCTCACGCTGTGACAGCGAGGTCAAGCCGCGTGCGCTGTGCGTAGGAAATGCAGTCCGTCAGTGCCGTGCCAAATGGTTCGTAGGTGACCTCTGTCGTCAGCTGCAGGGCTCGGATCGGTCAATGTTGAGCAGATTGCGCAGAGTCGCGAGTTCACCTCGTAGCTGCTCTCGGCACGGATGAGCCCCTGTCGATCCCGCTCGACAGCTCCACCGAGGAGCGGATCACGTCGATTTTGCCTGTGCTCCGGCCTCGTAGAGTGCGTTGACATTCCGCAGATGGGCATCGTATTTGTCCACACTGTCGCGTTGGACTTCGATCTTCTTCGCTGCTCTGCCCCGCGTTCAGTAGGCAGCACTGACCTCGTATTTCAGCTCCTCACGCGCACGCTCCGTTGTCAGGCGCGCCGCATGTACACCGATCTCCCCGCACGAATCCGTGCCTCATCTCGCTCCGCCGCTGTAGGGCGGCAGACTGAGCGAGAGGCTGACCCGTTACTCGCCCTGCTCACTCGCATCGCTCGCCTTCGATGTACGCAGACTATCGCTCGCTCCGAGCGAGATGCTGTTCTTCCGCGTGCCTGACGCAGGGGCGGCATCAGCAGAGCGCTCCCCTCGCGCGTGATGCGCAGTCCTGTATTCGCCGAAAAGTGCCGTATCAATCGCATCTTCGAGGCTACAGCCGCATCGCATCCGCAGACAGCGGAATGTCAGCACTGCGCCCACAAGAAGCACAGCAAGAGCACACTGGCGCCTGTTCTTCATCATAAACCACCCTCAACGATGGAACTCCCTTTTCATCCCGATAAGAATGCGCCCCATGCTACAGCAGGGCGCTATATTCAACTTAGTATACGGTTATTTTTCCCTTAAGGAAGGACTGTGTTTATCCGTGCTTCCTTAAAGACTTGGATGCTCCTCAAGGTACTTCTTTGCCGCCTCGAACTGGACATCCGTCGTATCCTGCGAGCGAACGCTCGACGATCAATATCCGGCGTAATGCCCGTGCCGTCGATGGAGCGGCCGTTCGGCGTAATGTACTTGGCAATGGTCAGTTTCAGCCCATCGTCATGGAAGAGCGGCATCACTGCCTGCACTGACCCTTTCCCATAGGAAGTCGTGCCGATGATGGTCGCTGCGCCCGTATCCTGCGGTGCCCCTGCAGAATCTCCGAGCGCGCTCGCGCTGTTCTCATCGATGAGCACAACAATCGGATACTTGCGCGCCTCGAGATGCGAGCGGTAAACCTCCGTATCGCCGTCGCGGTTGATGACAGAGACGATCGGCCCCGCCGGTACAATCTGCTCGGCGACGGCAACACAGCTCGTAATCAATCCGCCCGGATTCTCACGCAAATCGATGATGAGCGAGGTCATGCCCGCCTCGCGAGACGTGCCATCTCTGCAGCGAACTCATCGCCCGTGTGCTCGGCAAATGAAGCTGATGCGGATGTAGCGCCAATCGTCGTCCCGTCGAGCATCACACCGCGCACAGAGTGTACCTGCATCACATCGCGCGTGATCGTCACATCCTGCTCTGCGCCGTCATGCGGGATGCGCAGTGTCACCTGTCGTCCCAACCTCACCGCGGATAGCGGAGCGCGACCTCCTCACTCGGCAGCTCGCTCGTCGGCACACCGTCCACGGCGAGATCTCATCACCCGCACGCAGTCCCGCTGCCTCACCGGGCGTTCCGTCAAAGCACGGAGATGATCTTTTACCGTCCCGTCCTAGAGCCCATCGTCACGCCGATCCCGCCAAACGAGCCCTCCGTCTGCTGCGACGCAGTGTGCGGAACGTCTCGGGCAGCATATAGCACCGAATGCGGATCGCCGGAGAGGGCGACCATCCCGTCGATGGCACCATCCACGAGTGTACTGGTGTCGGGCGCGTCCACGTAGCGCGACTGGATGAACTTCATCACGCCGAACAGGCGGATGACATCATCGCCGTAGATGCCCATCGAGCGCAGGAATACCCCCGCCGCAAGCACCGTCAACATACCGCCGCACAAAATCGAGATCATGGCGGTCAGAACAATCTTTTGCTCATATCCTCTTCAATTCATTGATGAGCGGCGTTACGCCTGCTTACAAATACGACAGCGGATTGACTGGCTCACCGTTTTCGCGTACCTCAAAGCGGCAGTGCGGACCCGTCGAGCGTGCCCGTAGACCCGCGGTAGGGATCACATCGCCCCTGTCGAAACGCTCTCACCACACTGACATTCAGTGACTGACAGTGTCCATACGGCGTTGATATGCCGCCGCCGTGATTGACGATGACGGCGTTGCCACAGCCGAGATCCAGCCCGCATATTCACCGTTCCCGCCTGTGCCGCACAGATTGCATCGCCGTAATCGCCGCCGATGTCGATGCCGCTGTGGGCGCTGTGCGCCCGTGATCGGATGAACCCGCCAGCCGAGTCCGACGTGATCGGTCCGCCCAGTGGCAGATCATCGCGCCCGAGCCCCTGCACGGGAGGTTGCGCAGACCGCTGCTGCAGCATCCGCGTGATGCGCTCTGACGCCGCGCGTGCCTCGTCCTGCTTGCGCTCGATGGTCGCCTTATCGTACTTCATCTGCTCAATGATTGCACGCTGTTTCTCGACCTTATCCTCCATCGCGAGGCGCGCCTCGCGCTGCCTCCTTCTCGAGCGGCTCCGTGCCGCCCGATCCTCTCCAAGCTCCTCCCTGAGCGCACGCATCGCGTCGCGGTCGGCAAGCACGGGCATGAACGAGGATCATAATCCTGCTTGATAACACGCTTCAGGAGATCCATGCGCGTGAGAAAATCAGAGAAATCCTTTGCACCCGAACAACACATCTACATGGAAATCTGCCCATTGATGTAGATATCACGGACACGCTTCCCGAGAGCTCGCACTCTTGCGGTCGTACTCGCGCCCGTGACGGCGAGTTTCTCCTCATTCTCCTCAAGGCGTTCAAGCGTCTTGTTCAGCTCTGCGCGTCGCTCCCTACAGCGTCGCGATTGCCGCATTGCTTCCCTCATCCAGAACTCGCTTCTGCTCGGAGACAGAGTTGATCTTTCCCGCCAGCTCATCGCTCTGGCGTCCCAGATCCTCCACCGTGCATCGTAGCTGTCGCGCTCCTCCTCGAGGCTCGCCGCTCATCCCTGCCGCGCTGCACAGGACGGAGACAGCGAGATGCACAGAGGATACGTTTTTGTCACTGCATTCATCGCTTACACCTTCAGGAAACGCTTCAGCGACACCCACGCACCTGCTGCGCCGATCGCCACGCCGAGCAGAACGATCACAATCGCATACGTCGCAAACGGCGACTGCGGAATGAGCGGGAAGAACGCCAGTGTATCGTATACCGGTTGACAACGCCTGCGTAGAAACTGCGCAGGACAAGGCGGAATCACACCGCCGATAAAGCCGAGCTATTAATACCTCCAGTACGAACTAGCCAGCGGATGAACTCATCCGTCGCACCGACGTACTTCATGATGGCGATTTCGCGCCGCCGCGCAAAGACCGTCAGACGGATCGTATTCGCGATGATAAAGATCGTCGCACCGCCAGCAGGAGGATCAGGAGAACACCGAAGAGACGCACCAGACGCGTGATATCAAGAGATGCTCCACCACATCCTGCCCGTATGCGGACTCGACGCCATCCATGCGCTCGAATCTGCTTGACGCCGTCTCCACCATGTCCGGCTGACGCACTGGTCACCTCATCTAGGCGTTCGGCAGCGGGAGTTCTTGTCGCCGAGCGCATCGAGCAGATACTTCTGCTCCGCCCAGACCGCTCGGAGAGCGCTCTCTTGCCTCGTCACGCCCGACGTACTTCACGGACTCGACGCCCTGGAGTGCCTTGATCTTGGCACCGACATTTCTGCTCGCGTCCTCGCTCAGGTCGTCCTTTTAGATGAGACGCTGATCTGCACCTGCGGCTCGAGCATCGACGCCGCGCGGTTCATATTGAGTGCGAGAATGAGGAATACGCCGAGGATAAAGAGAGAGGCAGCGACCGTACCGACCGCCGCAAACGTCATCCAATTGTTGTGCGGCGCGGGAGGGCTAGAACCTCCTGCACATAGTACTCCGCCGTCCTAATTTTCATATCATGCTGCGCTGCTCATCGCGCACGATCTTACCGTCCTCAATGGCGACAACACGGCGCTGCATCGTATCGACAATGTTCTTATCATAGCGTTGCCATGACAATCGCTGTCCCTGCCGCATTGATGCGCTTGAAAAATATCCATAATATCCCAGCTCGTCTCCGGATCGAGAGTTTCTGTCAGCTCGTCGGCGATGAGGATCGCAGGATCGCTGACGATAGCGCGGGCAATCGCCACGCGCTGCTGCTCGCCGCCCGAGAGCTGGGGAAATCGCGATACTTGTCACGCGGTCCGACCACGTCGAGCACAGCGTTGACACGCCGCTGAATCATCTGGCGCGGTGCCTCGATAACACGCATGGCGAACGCCACATTCTCGTAGACCGTCTTATCCGACAGGAGGCGGTAGTCCTGAAAGATGACCCCAGACCGCGCCGCAGGTGACCGGTGCGTCGGTCATATCATATGTACCACATCGTGCCCTGTTGACGAAGAGCTCACCCTCCGTCGGCGGCTCCTCGCGAAACAGCATCTTGATGAACGTGGATTTCGCGCCACTCACCTCCGACGACAAAGACAACCTCCCTTGGCAATCCTCAATGTTCAGGGTCCAGTGCCACAGCACCATTCTCATATATCTTCGAGACATTTTTCATTTTCGGATCATGCGGGTCTCGTCTCATTCCTCTCCAATGCCAGTGCATGCGTCCCAGCATATACGCTAAAAACCATTTTTATTATAGCAGCAAATTGAAAAACCACAAAATATTGCGTTGTCTTTTTCTCGCGCGCATGATATTCTCTTGCTCATGAGAATTTATTTCATTGATAGGAATACTACACCATGATCCTGAAAAATCTTTTCTCCATCCTCGGATTTTCTCAGCTTCGACTGCATTCTCGGGCATTTCTCCCCCATTCTCCCGACCGTTCCTTCATCCTGCTCGCTGCATACTGCTTTGCACGCAGCTCCCGCCGCCCTCGAGAACTGGCTGCGATACGACGCGTATCTCACCGCACAACGCTGTTTGCCCTTATGCGCCAAGGGCGACGTGGTATGACGCCGATAGAAAAACTCCGCATCATGCTCCCCGTCACCACACTCACGGGGATCTCTTCCTTCTCGCCGATCACCTGCGCACGCATCGCCATCGGCGTTGTATGGACAGCGCACTGTCCTCTTCTTCCTCTTTCGCGTACCGAGCAGATGGTGACCTTCATTTGTCGTGATAACTTTTATCTTTTCTATATACACTTGACAAGTCAAGATTCGATAGCCTATACTTATCGTATAGCATAGGAGGCACTGATAAACTCGGTACAACCATCTTGACGCATCTGCCCGCATTTCCGGCGGAAAATCCTCCACAGAGCACCGCCTGCGTCGGTTTTCCACCCTCGTTCGGACGAAAAAATCCACGCCAATCTGGCCAGACCTCATTTTATCAGTGTTTCCTAAATTTTTCCAGTGATTGGACGGGGGCACGGTATGAATTTTATCTTTGTATCTCCACAGTTCCCACACGTCTACTGGAACTTCTGCGACCGCTTGAAGAGGGACAACGTTCTCGGCATCGGCGATACACCTACGATCAGCTCACGCGCGTGAGATGCGCGAGGCACCGACCGAGTACTCACTTTGTCCCGCACTCGACGACTACGACCAGATGCTGCGCGCCGTCGGCTTCTTCACGTTCGAGTGACGGACGCATTGACTGGCTCGAGTCCAACAATGAGCACTGGCTCGCAGAATGACGCCCGTCTGCGCACGGACTTCAACATCCGCACGGGTTGGCAGAGTGCAGACATGGAGCATATCAAGAGTAAATCCGCCATGAAGGCGTACTACCAAAAGCGGGCATCCCGACGGCACGCCGTCCATAACAATACGTAACCC